>ERZ773079.12-NODE-12-length-115502-cov-4.618249_pt1 | contig 115502 bp, 110 predicted proteins | sample MGYA00511355_ERZ773079 | MGnify/ENA primary metagenome ERZ773079 (study PRJEB29015, sample SAMEA2737979) | human oral metagenome | biome: human oral; feature: human-associated habitat; material: dental | place: China | collected 2117 ... | reverse complement strand
GTTGTAAAGCTGAGAGAGACATACGGCAAGTTTGCCCGAACCCGGACCGGGAGCGGTGACTACTACCAAAGGATGAGAGGTTTTTACATACTCGTTTTTCCCGTAGCCATCTTCTGAAACAATGAGATCCACATTTGATGGATATCCCAAAATAGGATAATGACGATATACGTGGATTCCCATGTTTTCAAGACGTGTCTGATATGCCTCTGCCTTCGGTTGTCCCGAGAATCGAGTGATGACTACGCCTCCAATGGCCAAGTCACGACCGCGGAAAATATCCATCAGACGTAAGACGTCATCGGCATACGTGATACCGATATCGCTGCGACGTTTTCCGGATTCAATATCGGCGGCACTGATGGCAAAGATAACCTCGGCTTCTTCTGAGAGTTGCTGCAGCATTCGAGCCTTTGAGTCGGGCTCAAATCCGGGGAGCACCCGGGAAGCATGATTGTCATCAAGAAGCTTACCACCAAACTCAAGGTACAACTTTCCGCCAAATTCGCTGATGCGCTGACGGATTCTCTCTGCTTGCATGCTGATGTACATAGTATTGTCAAATCCGATACGCATAAAATCCTCCCTTGAGCTCTTTGCTGGTGAGATTGTATCATCGTGGGCGGACAACAATAAGATGATGCTCAAACACAAGGCAAGAAGCCTCAGAAGTCTTGAAGGGATTTGTATGAAAACAACATCGCAACAACCTGGCTCTTCTCGCGTGAAAATCGTTATCAAGAGTGCGGGTGTGGCTTTTGGATACGGTATACTTGCAGCTCTTGGTCTGGGCCTTTTTGTTTTTCTTTTTGGAACGCTAACGTCGGGCGGCAATATTGAGGTTGGGTCGGATTGGACCCGCCGCGTGTTGTATGTGGTTTCCTCTCTTGCAATTATTGCCGCCGGTGCAGGCATGTTGTTTTCAGGCAGAGAGTATGCCGAAAAGCAGCGAGGATTTACAAAAGATATCGCGGCACTTGAAACGCACATCACAGACGACGGGAAGATTGATTCAAGAATTAAAGACCTTGCGCCTGCGGGTATCCAATGGGCAACGGCGATTCTTGTGGCTGCGGCAGGTTCCTTTTTTGTTGCCGCACTCTACGATGAAATTATGGGCAGATTCTTTCTTTTATAGGGAGCAGCTGGTGAAGCGAAGGCTAGTAAAGTGGGAGTTCTCCTGTTAAAGGATCAATTTTCTCTGCCGACAGAGGCTCAAAGGCAAGGCAGGTAAACGTAGGCTCTCCGTGGAACTCAGTAAAGCCCGCATCGCGGATGAGTGCTACGGCAAAGCCGAGTTCTCTTCCGCGCTCATATAAATCGAGAAGCGCTTCTTCCGAGTCAACATATACGCATACCTTTGCAACGCCCGCATCAAACCAATCAGAGAGCGGTGTTGCGTCTTGCCGGCCATGGTCAAGGTAAACCCAGCTTTCGGCTGCATTGAGACGTACTTGCGAGAGACGGTTTTCTCGAGCAAGTGCCATAAGTGTTGCCTCTACGCAAGCATGGCCAGCTTGAGCGGCAATTTTTCCTTTGCGCATTTTTAGATCGCGGCGCATGACAATCATTTGTTTTGCTTTATAGCTTGGCATAGAGACCTTTCAGTGAATGTATTCCTCCATGAGTGTAGCGGAATATGTGGAAATTTGAATTTAACGGATATTTGACCAAGATTGTTCGGGCGGCAAAAAATTTTCAACAACGCTGCCGTGCCCTCGGGAAAGTCTTATGAGCAACTGGTATTACCAGGGTATTTATGGCGAGAAACTCTCGTATATCTCCAAATATTACAAGTTGCATTTTGGTACGTTGTATTTCGGAGACGTGGAGGTGGATCCGGAGGGACGGTGGTGGGTATATGGGTAATTTTTTGACTCGGCCATCACCATGGGTATGTATCGGTGTGCTCATGGTGATGGGTATTGCAACCGTATGTGATATCAAAACGAGAACAATTCCTCATGGAGTTCCCCTTCTTTTAGGGGTGATTTGGGTAATTGATGTATGCAGTGCGGTGATAATACCTACAAAGAGTTGGAAAATGAGCATTGGCGGCTCACTGATGCGTTCTGCGTGCATGCTCATGGTACTTCTAGCTACATCAAAGTTTTTCATCCTTATTACCAAGCAGGCAGGTATCGGCGGCGGTGACATAAAGATGTTGTCTTCTTTGGCACTGATTTTAGGCTTTGAAGATCTTTGTGTGGTTGTTTTTTCCGCATGTGCGCTAAGTGTTATGTTCTTTTTTCTGGCTTCTTTTGTGAATACCATACACAAAAGAGAAGGTGACAAAAAACAAAGAATGAGCAGTTTAGAGGCTATAAGAAAGACTACGTTTCCTTTTGCTCCCTTTGTTTCGTTGGGAGTGGTAATATGCTTTGCGGTGAGCTACTATTTGTAGGCGTTATATTATTTTCAACGAATTTCCGATTCTCGTATATATAAAAAGTTTTTTCTGCTAACAATAGTGATACGTTGAGAAAGAGATAGGTACCCCCAACGCCTGTTTCTGTAGCCGATCTTGGTTGATGTCAAGTACGGTATCTCGGTTTTCGAGGCAACGTAGCCATAGGATGAACCGACATTTTGTGGTCGCTCACTCGTCACAGTTTCATCCTATGGCAGTTTCTTTTTGTATGACTTACCTTTCCATCTTCTGCATCTTTTGGTGGAAAGGTATGTGTTTATACAGCGTGCATCCGTACGTTATATCGCCTTTTGAACAGCCCGGTGCCATCCGTCTATAAGTTTTTGCATATCATTTTCGGAGGCTTTTCTTACAAAAAGGTCATCGGTTTGACGGAGTGCTTTGAGCTCTTCTGTTCCGCTCCAGTAACCGGTGGAGAGTCCTGCAAGATATGCAGCTCCCAATGCCGTGGTCTCCGTATTCTGCGGGCGTTTAAGTGTGCATCCCAAAACATCCGCCTGGAATTGCATCAAAAAATTATTTCTCGCGGCGCCTCCATCTACGTTGAGTACGCTAAGTTCCTGCCCACAATCAGAGCTCATTGCGTCTGCGAGGTCTTTAATCTGGTATGCAAGTGCTTCAAGTGCGGCTCGAACAATGTGTGCTCGTGTGGTTCCTCTGGTGATTCCCGTAATTGTTCCGCGTGCGTCAGGTTGCCACCATGGCGCTCCCAGACCGGTAAACGCGGGAACAATATAGACGCCTCCGGTGTGAGTAACACTTTTTGCAAGGTATGAGGTTTCTTCGGCCGTTTGTATGAGACCTAACTCGTCGCGAAGCCATTGAATAAGGGCACCGGCGACAAAGACCGATCCCTCAAGAGCGTATTCGGTTTGTTTTTGCGTAGGAGGAGATGCCACAATGGTGGTTACCAGGTTATTTTTGCTGAGGTGAGCGGATGTGCCGGTATGCAAAAGCATAAAGCACCCCGTTCCATACGTATTCTTTGCCTGCCCCGGCTCAAAACAGCATTGTCCAAAGAGTGCCGCCTGCTGATCTCCGGCAACCCCGGTAAGAGGAATACCCGCCGGAAGTCCTGGATAGCTTGTCTCTCCAAAAAAACTTGACGACGCGCGCACTTCGGGGAGCATTGATTCAGGAATATCAAAGAGCGACAGGAGGTCTTTATCCCAGTACCCTTCATGGATGTTATAGAGCATGGTCCGACTTGCATTGGTGGTGTCGGTTGCGTGCACAAGTCCGCCGGTAAGTACCCATATAAGCCATGTATCAACGGTCCCAAAAAGGAGTTCTCCCGCTTCGGCGCGCTCGCGAGCGCCCGCAACGTTATCCAAAATCCAGCGGATCTTACTTGCAGAGAAGTATGCGTCTGCAAGAAGACCGCACTTCTCGCGAATCATAGTTTGCACGCGAGAAGAACCGCAGAGTTGCTCTACAAGCTCGGAAGTTCGGCGACACTGCCACACGATAGCGTTGCAAACGGGGGCGCCGGTTGTAGGATCCCAGACCAAAGTCGTTTCTCGCTGGTTATCGATGCCTATTGAATCAATGCTTTGAGCATCGAGTCCGTGTTTGGTGATAAGTTCGGTGAGGGCTCCAATTTGGGAAAATAAAATGTCCTGAGGATTGTGCTCGACCCATCCGGGATGCGGATATATTTGCTGAAATGGGCGCTGTACAAAGTCGACCACACGACCCTCGTGGTTGATAAGCACTGCCCTGGAAGAGGTAGTTCCTTGGTCAAGAGCAATAACGAATTTATCGCGCTGTTCAATTGTTGCCATGGTGTTCTCCTAGCCACTTCAAAATGTCGGAATATACCAAAGAACGATTGTCCTCACAGAGAATTTCATGGCGCATGTGCGGATATAAAATAGTGGTGACATCCGTGACGCCGGCATCTTTAGTAAGTTGTGCTGCTTTGTACACGCCTTTTCCGGAGGCTCCAACAGGGTCGTCCTCACCGGCAATAAAAAGAAACGGCAGAGAAGACGGAATGTGAGAAGCTGCGGCCGGCGAGCAAGCCTCTTGAGTTAGTTTTGAAAGTGCGGCATACCCTCCGACGGAGAACATAAAACCGCAGAGAGGATCGGCATCATATGCGCGTACGTTGTCATTGTTATAGGATAGCCACTCATATCCGGTAGGGCCGGGGACTGCTTTGGAATAGGCGCCAACTCCGAGACCATCGACAAAGGACGAGGCATAGGCAATGCCCTTTGTTTTGCAGAGATGATAGGAAAGGAGAAAGCCAATGCGAGAAAGAAGGGGAGAAACACTTCCGGTTCCACACGCAATGACGCCGGAAAGACTTGCGCCGTATCTACCGGCGTATGCACGGGCGATAAAGCTGCCCATGGAATGGCCGAAAAAGTAATACGGGAGAGAAGGGTCATAGTGCTGGCACATATGCTGATGAAGGGTGTGTGCGTCTTCAATGAGTGCATGCGCACCGTGCAGGGGATCAAGAACACCGTGGGTATCCGGAGTGCTTGAGCGACCGTGGCCAATGTGATCGTTTCCTGCCACGATATACCCTGCGCCGCAAAGAGCGCGGGCAAAATCGTCGTAGCGAAGGATATGCTCGGACATGCCATGGTTTATCTGGACAATTCCGCGCGTGCACACGGTAGAAGAGGGCTGCCAAATGGTCGCAACCACTGTTGAGCTGCCGTCTGCTGACGGATATGAAAGTGTTTCTTGTATAAGGTTCTCGCTCATACAGACTCCTTTAATAGATGTATTCATTAATATCATGCTTGGAGAGTGGCGTCGTGTTTTAATAGGTTGAGCGGCTGCTCTTTTCCGTAGAAGGTAGGAGTATTGGCCATGTAGCATTTGCCTTATATCAACATAACGAGGAAAGACATCGTTACGATATTCAATATCGTGTGTATTGTATGTAGAAAATACCTCTTTTAGCTGCAAACATAACAACGTACATTGCAATAATTTTTTGTAGTATCATTAGTGGTGATGATAGGGGGATGTCATCAGGTTTTGCAGATGGGGGACAGAGATGAGCGGAATAGGAGTTGAGGCAAGAGCCGAGCTTGGTTTAGGAAGAACGGTTGCACGACTGCTTCATGAGTCCGGCAAACGTCAAGTGGATCTTTGTGAGTTTTCCCACTGGTCGCGTGCGTATGTTTCCTATATATGCACGGAGCGACGCAAATGGCCATCTTTTGACAAGGCAAAGATTATTGCCGATTTCTTTGGCATGACGATGGATCAGCTGTGGGCAGAGCATCTGTTTGATATGCAGGAGTCCGGAGTAGAACTAAGTGATGACGACAAAATTGCATTAGAGCAATATCGCATCCCTTTTCGGTTTGTTGAAGCAGCTGCTTCGGCAGATGCGGCCTTTGCGTCTGCGTCACTAGAGCCTTCTGTGTATAAGACGCCTTATCCTGAACATATAGGATTTAAATAAAGATAGGCTTCTTGTAGATATAAAGTGGCATACTTGACTGGCAATAATTGAGGGTGTTGTTGGTTTAAAGGAGAACGCAATGGGCGGGCTTCATTGCTCTGACTGTGAATTTTGTTCTTTTTGTTTTAATGATACGGTGGGAATGTACCAGGCAGCTTGTGCGCGCGGGTATACCCTTGCCGATCCCCATATACACCATGATATAGAACAGCATTTCGCAAAATCTGTCGATGCGTTTGTCCCTCTGGTTGACCCCTTTGGCCGTGAATATCTCCGTAAATCTAATGTTTGTGATGAGTTTGTCAGGAAGGCGAGATAACGGTATCCGTTATTGTTCCACGTTGCCGGGCACTTCCTTGTGTTTTTTGAGCGATACGCAGGTGCAATGCTCAAGGTGAATGGCGGCGCAAAAGCAAGACGCCCTTCTCGCCACTTGCTTCAAACTTGCGGTTTACGGGTGACTGCAGTCGATAAGAACGGTGTTTACTGGTGATTTTTCTTTGATTTGAGCGTTTACGGGTGAATCGAATCACCCGTAAACAGCGATTTTGACGGAGTTTTTGAAATCTTCGTGTTTAGTGGTGATTTTAAGAGACAGACGGTCGTGAAAACCACAAGTAAACGCTTGCTGCGGAAATTCAAGATAAGTACTCGCGTGCGATAAGTACTCGCGTACGGAAACACTATCTGCATATGGACATCGACACATCCGCACCGACATATATACCGACACATATACCGACATCCACACGACAAAATATGCACGTACGAGGCCTAAAAAACTTGTTTTCATGTAGACATTTGTTAACACATTTTGTCCACAAACGCATAAAACTATAAAATAAAAACATTAGTTGACGTTATGTTTTTCAAATGTGAAACACGTGAAATAGTTCATTTCTTGTTATAAAACTCTAAAAAATTAGGTACTATCTTCTTATTGGGGGATTGGTCATTTTTATGACTACTTTTGAAGGAGACGACAAAATGTCGAGGCGGCCACAGGTAGATAGTCATGACACACGTCGAAAACTTATTGCTTCTGCTGAGGAGGAGTTTGCCCAGCAAGGTTATGAGAAGGCTTCTTTAAGAAGAATTTGCTCACGGATTGGTGTTACAACTGGTGCACTGTATTTCTTTTTTAACAATAAAGAAGATCTCTTTAAAAATGTAATACAGCCTGTTACTGACCAAGCTATCCAAATACTGAAAGAGTACCAAAGCCGTATACAAATAGAGGGCGCACGAGAGGAATCAGATTCTCCTATGGGGGATGCTGAAACACTTGGAGCTTTCTTTGATCTTATGTATGCACATCGATACGTGGTAACGATTATCATCAATAATCAAAATAGTCCGTTTGTGGCAGAGTTCTTTGAGTCGTTTAAGAGCGTAATTGCCGCAACAATTCAAGCGATTCTCTATCCTGGAGTCACATATATTGAGCCGTATGACTCCTTCATTATTGAATGGCTTGCCCAGACAGAGATGACTACGATCATTGACATATTGCGTAACGATAAGACGCGACAAGAGGCTGATGGTCACGTAACATCGGCGCTGGTCTTTACGCAAGGCGGTCTCAAAGCTCTGGCAAACGGTCAGTTTTAGAAGTTCCTTGTGGTTATCCTTTAATGTTTGATATCATGTGAGGACATTAAAAGAGACTCTTGAGAGGGTCACCTATGAAGGAGCTGATATGAAGCTGAAGCGTCTTGGTATTTGTATTCTTACGGCAACTCTCGCTTTTGTTCTTGTAGGATGCAGTGGTCTTTCTGGTTCAAAACATCCCGCTGGGCTTGTTGGTACCTATGAACTTGACAGCATGGATATTAAAAGCGGAGACAAAACCCAGTCCATTACGAAAGAGCAGTACGAACAGGTTTCAAAAGCCGGTAATTTCCATATTACCTTGGAGCTTTCAGAGGACGGCACCGCTATTTTGAACAGCATAGAATCAAGTGGACAGCCGGAGAAGCTTGATCTCAAATGGGAGTCGAGCGACGGTAAATCCATAACGCTCAGTGAGGATTCTTCCAAAGATAAGATTACTGCTTCGGTTGATGACAAGCAGATTACCCTCGAGCAGTCCAACGATAATGCTTCAGTGAAGATGGTCTTTTCCAAGGTAAGCGATAAGCCCGGATATTACAGTGACTCTTCAAAGAAGTAGCTTCCAGAACAGATACAATAGAAGGGCGAGAAGTGTTTCTCGCCCTTTTTTATAACAGACGCCGTCCTCAATGATAGGAGCATTATGAAACTTCAGAAATTTGGCGCCGCACTTGTTGTCGTTGCATTAATAGGCATACTTTCGGGTTGCGACCTTTTTGCCCCAAAGATTGTCGATGACAATGCTGCAAATACATCGGATTCATCTTCTACTCAAACTACGACAGACTCAAAGAATGAGCAGAAAAAAGAAGAGACCAAGACAGATGACTACGCCACACAGCTTGCCGGCACGTATGAGCTGGAGAGTGAAGTTTTGACCGATGAGGATGGTACTCAAGAGATTACGCAAGATATGTATCAGCAGATGGTTAATGGGACTGGTCTGCGCTTTACTCTTGAGCTTTCAGAGGACGGTACGGGCACGATAACGGCACCCAATTTCCAGAGCAAGAAGAGCGATAAGCTTTCGTTTAACTGGAAGACCACTGACGGAAAATCCCTTGTCCTTTCTGCTGGTGCCGGCGATGAGGGCCTTGAAGGTACCGTAGACGAAGACGGAAAAATTACGATTAAGATAGAAGATGACGATGAGTCTATGACAATGGTGTTTGCCAAGGTCAGCGATCAACCCGGGTATTACAGCGATTCGTCCAAAAACTAGAATAGATAGAGTGTGCCATGGATGCGCTTCACCAAGAACTTTCACGAGACATTATCATTCTTGAGCCTGTCTTTCATGAGAAGATTTGGGGAGGTCGGCGCCTTGCAGAGGACTTTGGCTACGACATTCCTGAAGGGAAAATAGGAGAGTGCTGGGCAATTAGCGCTCACCCCCATGGCGATTGCGTGGTTGCTTCCGGTGCGTTTGTTGGCGAGAAGCTCAGTCACCTGTGGGATGTGCATCATGAGCTCTTCGGTGACTCCAAGGGGGATCGCTTCCCACTGCTCATTAAAATCTTGGACGCGCATGATGATTTATCGGTGCAGGTGCATCCCGACGATGCGTACGCAGCTGAACATGAGCATGGTTCGCTTGGTAAACGTGAGTGCTGGTATGTCCTTGATGCAGAGCCCGACACGGATATCATCATTGGGCAGCGTGCGCGCAATCGTCAAGAGTTTGCTCAGATGATTGATGAGGGACGCTGGGATGACATGCTCAATCTCGTTCCCACTCATAAAGGTGATTTTTTTCGTATTGACCCTGGTACGATTCATGCAATTAAGGGAGGAACTCTGATCTTAGAAACACAGCAGAGCTCAGATGTGACCTATCGCGTGTATGACTATGATCGTGTTGGAGCCGATGGCAAGCCTCGGGAACTTCATGTCCAGCAAAGTCTTGATGTTGTAAATTACGATCTTGTACCGCCTGTTTCTGGAAAGGTCACCGCTCCTGAGGTTGATGGCGTAACGGAGCTCATGGCGTGTGACAATTTCGTCGTTAAGAAGATCGCCGTTCAAGGGGAAAAGGTGGTCGCGCAGCCCTATCCATTTTTATGCGTCAGCGTTATTGAAGGTACGGGAAGCGTCCAAGTTGAGAACATCACGGCACAACCCCATAGCCTTCATAAAGGGAGCCACTTTATCGCGCCCGCTCGATCGGGAGATTTGACATTTTTAGGCGATATGACGCTTATTGTTTCCCATCTTCCACACGTGCAGAGTTAGTTGCAAGATTTTTTGGCAAGCATATGCGCGAGATAAAAAGGGGCCAAGCACACAGCTTGGCCCCTTACTTTTTGATGAAATTACGGCTAGGAAAAAACTATGGCGAGGAAAAATTACGTTTAGACAATAGCCGTAGCCAATAGGCATTAGGAGGCGTGGGCACTAGGAGGCGTGAACAGTGCTTTTGATTTCGCCCGTGCAATGAGGGCAGCGTGTGGCTCCCGCTTTGACCTCTTCAAGGCAGTGTGGGCAAACCTGGGTGGGAGAGTCCATGGATTCTTTTTTGCCCTTCATGAACTTGTTGAGAGCTTTTACCAGCAAAAAGACGATGATGGAAATAATCAAAAAGTTAATGATTGCAGAGATAAATGAGCCAAAGTCGATACCATGTTCAGTGCCTGTAACGGGGATGGAAAGCCCCGATACTTCTGTGCCGCCGCTTATGAGTTTAATGAAAGGATTGATAATGTCATTTACCAGTGAATTAACGATTGCCATGAAAGCGCCGCCGATGATGACACCGATGGCCATATCCATAACGTTGCCGCGAGCAATAAAGTCTTTAAATTCACCAAATAACTTTTTCATGTAACAAAATCTCCTTCAATATTTGATGTACTTCAAACCGGTTTGATGCTTCAAACAGGTATGACCTGTATCGGCAGACGCTTGATAGAACATAAAACCGCCTATCGTGTCAGTCCGTAGATGCGCGAGAATTTCTCAACAAGGTAGCTGGTGAAATATCCCACATCAAAGGGCTCTCCGGTGGCTGAGGCAATAAGCTCGCCTGAGTCCTTTGCACGACCCCACTTCCAAATTCTCTGCCCGAGCCACTCGCGAATGGGTGCAAGATCTCCCGAGGAACAAACCCCATCAAAGTCCATGCCGTCCTCAATCATGGCATGCTTAAACTGCGCACCAAAAGCGCTTCCCAAAGCATAGGTGGGGAAGTAGCCAAACTCACCCCAGCTCCAGTGGACATCCTGAAGTGCGCCGTGGGTGTTATCGGGTACCGTAACGCCAAGATAGTGACGGTACTTCTCGGCCCAAAGTTTTGGAACGTCGGCCGCCTTTACTTCTCCCGCAAGAAGCGCCTGCTCAATTTCATAGCGGACAAGAATATGAAGCGGATAGGTGAGCTCGTCGGCTTCCGTACGGATAAGACTTGGCTGCACCTTGTTGGCTGCCGAGAAGAGCTGAAACGCGGTAACGCGTGTGAGCTGACCGGGGAAATGCTTGCGCATGAGCTGAATAAGCGGCTCGGCAAATGCTTCAGAGTGCCCGACGTAGTTTTCAAAGAAACGCGACTGGGACTCGTGCATGCCCATTGAAGTGCCGCCTTTAAGGGACGTAAAGCGATAATCCCAATTAACTCCCTGCTCATAGAGGGCATGACCGTTTTCATGAAGCATGGAATATACATTGGAGAGAAGATCGTCCTCATAGACGTGTGAGGCGACCATAACAAAGCCAATGCCAGGTCCTGCGGTATAGGGGTGCTCCGTCTTGCCGAGCCAGAAAGCGTCCCGGTCAACGCCTTGCATCGCTACGATGTCTTTTGCAAGGTTCCACTGACGATCCACATCAAAAGATCCCTCAAGAGGCTTTGTGCTGGGCTGGTGCTTTGAGGCAGCACAGTCGGCCACGAGAGGAACTATGGTGTCCTTAATCTTGGTAAAGAATGAATCATAAAAGGCCCGGTTGCTTCCGTGCTCAAAATCATTGAGGAGTACGTCGTACGGGTCTTTTTCAGCATCACGATACTGTGCAATATCAATCTGACCTGCAACAAGTTTGTCGAGATAGGGAGCAAAGAGATCCCAATCATCTGCATTCTTTGCTTTCTCCCACACGTCGTTTGCTTCGGTGGCAAGGCGTACAAAGTTGCTCTGTACCTCGGGAGGTACATCCACCAGTTGCGCCCGGTCGCGACGAAGAATCTTCACCTGTGCGCGATGCGTCTCGTCAAGTACGGCGCGATTCTCATGAAGACGGTCGAGCAGAGCTCCCACTTGAGGGTCAACAAGTAAGGCTTGCATTTGCTCACCAAGGATGGCAAGGGCTTCTCCGCGTTCCTCGGTTGCTTTTGCGGGGTCAAGGCAGGGTCCAAACGAGCTCAGTTCTTCGGCGCTGTAACGGAGCGCAAAGATTTTTTTCTCAAGCACGTCAAGCTCTGCTATATCCTGACGTGGATTAGAGAGTGCTGCATTAAGGGTGGTTTTGCTCTTCTCGCTGTCCATAGTTCCTCCTAAAGTGTATGTCCGTACCCATGACACAGGTATACGTTTTTAATTCATTCATGCATTTTACGCGACGGAGACCCTCTTTTGCGCGATACTTACATAATTAGAAAGATATATGGCATGTGTGTTTTGTTTTTTTGCGAGCGTGCGTTGCGAGCATGCGAGAAAAACGTTCGTGAAGACGCGAGAAAAGCACAGGCCTGCGGGATGGGGAGAGTTTTGGATGAGTGACAGTAAAATCTCATTTGACGAGTGGGATGGGTTGTATGCCGATCGCATCATGCAGATGCGCCGCAGTGCGGTGCGCGATTTATTTGCGGCAATTTCGCGCCCGGATGTCATTGGTCTTTCGGGAGGTATGCCGGATATCTCATCGCTTCCCCTCGATGAAGTGGCTGAATGCGCAAAGCGATGCGTTACCGTTGAGGGACTCAAGGCTCTTCAATACGGGAGTTCTGACGGACGCATAGAGTGTCGGCGCACCGTTTGTAAGATTTTGGCGGTTCAAGGCATTGAAGCAAAGCCGGAGGATATGATTTTAACCTCGGGCTCTCAGCAGGCCCTTGATTTCCTGGGGCGTGTTTTTATAAATGCCGGAGACGATATTATCTGCGAGGGCCCCAGCTACCTGGGCGCTCTTCAGGCATTTTCGGCATATCAACCCCGTGTTCATTGCATAGAGATGGATGAGGATGGGATACGGGTTGATTTGCTTGAGCAAAAACTCCAAGAGCTTAAGAGTGCCGGCAAACGTCCAAAATTCATCTATGTAATTCCGAATTTTAACAATCCTTCAGGTATTACCATGTCGCTTGAGCGCAGGCATCTCTTGCTTGAGCTGGCGCACCGGTGGAACATACCGGTGGTGGAAGACGATCCGTACGGCCTTATCCGCTATGAGGGACAAGATCTTACGCGTCTTAAAACTCTGGACGATCAGGTAATTTACCTTGGGACGACATCAAAGATTTTTGCTCCGGGCCTGCGTTTGGCGTGGATTGTGGCCCCGCATCATTTTCTTGAGCGTATCAACCTTTCAAAGCAAGGGGCAGACCTTTGTACGAGTCCCTTCAATATGGTGCTTGCCGAGCATTATTTTAACGAGGTGGATTGGCAAGCCGCCCTTGAGGTTTCCAAAACACGCTACCGGGAGCGCAAAAATGCCATGCTTGCGGCACTGGAGGAGTTTTTCCCGGAGGATGTTTCGTGGACGCATCCGGAAGGCGGACTCTTCTTATGGGTCAGCTTCCCGCCATACTTTGATACAAACCAGCTTCTTCCGGCGGCTCTTGAAAAAGGCGTTGCCTATGTTCCGGGAACCAACTGCTATCCCGATGGTCGCGGGGCATCAAGCATGCGGCTGTGTTATTCCTTTGAGACACCTGAACATATTCATGAGGCAATCAGTCGCCTGGCTTCTTGCGTGCAGGACCGCATGGCGCTCTACCGAGCATTTCGGGAGGCAGGCGCATTGCCTGAAACTGCTTCGACCAAACACTCATATCGCCAATAGACCAAAACAGGAGGTAGTCGTGGCGTCTAAAGTTGCTGTTATTATGGGCGGGACCTCATTTGAGAGGAACTTCTCGCTTCTTTCCGGTCGTTTGGTATCGGAATCACTTGCAAGATCCGGTTTTGATGTGCTGACGCTCGATGCCGATGCGCACCTTGTTGATACGTTGCGTGCGGAGAAGCCCGACGTGGCTTTCATCTGCATGCATGGAGCCGGTGGAGAGGATGGTGCGGTACCTGCGCTTTTGGAGTTTTTGCGTATTCCATACGTGGGGTCTCGTCCCGCATCATGCAGGGCCGCATGGAACAAGGCCGACATGCCATTTTTAATGCGCCGTGTGTATGGCAAACATGAGTCTTTGGTGGTCTGGCCGCCGCAGTTGGTGCTCCCCGCCAGCGCGTTTAAGGACCTCGGTGCCGCAAAGGCACTGGACATCATCCCCGAGCGCCTGGGTGGCGGCAGCGGTTTTCCTCTGGCGGTAAAGCCGGTACACGGCGGATCTGCCATGGGTCTTTCTCGTGTCGATAAGCCCGAGGATCTTGGACATGCCCTGATGGGTGCCCTTGCCTATGATGATTCCGTCATCATTCAGCATTGGGTCGAAGGCGTTGAGGTCAGCGTGACCGTTCTTGGCATTCCTGGTTCAGAAAAAGTTCTTCCGCCCGTGGAGATAGAGGTTAAGGAAGGCATTTACGATACGGATGCACGCTTGGAAACCTCTCGCGTCAATCACTTCTGTCCGGTTCGGGATGAATCTCTCGCGGCTCTTGGAAGTAACGTTGACAACGCTCGCGTAGCATTGGAGCAGGCTGCGTGTGAGGTATACCGTGCGTATGATTGTCGCGACTTTGCGCGTGTTGATTTTATTTGGGACGGTCATAAGGTTATGGTTATGGGTCTCAAGACATTCCCGGGGCTGACCGAGACTTCGCTGGTTCCTATGGCCATTGAGGCAGCTGGCCTTAATCTTGATGAAGTTCTTGCTCATCTGGTCGTTGGCGCGCTTGAACGTGGTAATTAAGGATAGGAGAGCACACATGCAGTACGTACTTGGTATCGATATTGGTGGAACAAGTATTAAGATTGGCCTGTTTACACCAGACGGAGAGCTTTTGACAGAGGAAAAAGTCCCTACACCTGCGCTTACCTCACCTGAAGCTTATTGTGTTGTCTGTGACTCTCTTGAAGCAATCGTTGCGTCGCGCGCTGGCAAGCCGGAAGATGTCATAGCGTGTGGATTGGATATTCCGGGTCCGGTGGCCGATGATGGTACCGTCGGGCTTCTCGCTAATGTTGAGATTAATCCTGAGGGTTTAGTGCAAGCGATTAGTTCAGCGCTTCCCAATGCCACGGTTGCCTTTGTCAATGACGCCAATGCGGCGGCTCTTGGTGAAGCATGGGCAGGAGTTGCGGTAGGGGTGCCTTCGTTTGTGCTGATTGCCATTGGTACGGGCGTCGGTGCCGGCGTGGTTGCCAATGGCAAGCTGGTAGCCGGCGCGTTTGGTGCCGGTGGCGAGATTGGCCACATTACGGTTGAGCCCGATGAGCCCAAGACGTGCGGATGCGGTCGCCACGGCTGTCTTGAACAGTATGCCTCTGCGAAGGGCATTGTGCGTCTCTACCTTGAAGAGTGTGAAACGCGCGGAGTGACGCCGGTGAACATTGAGCATGAGACGGATACGATTTCCGTTTTCCGTGCGCATGCGGCGGGCGATGAGTGCGCAACCATTGCCATCGATAAAATGTGTTCGTATTTGGCTCGTGCCATGGCGCAGGTGTCGTGTGTGGTTGATCCGGCCATGTATTTGATTGGCGGTGGCGTCGCCGGTTCATTTGCGACTTTTGCAACGGAGCTGCGGAGCCGTTTTGAGGAGTATGCATTGCGGGTGAGTCGCCCCGTTCGCATTGAAGCAGCAAGTCTTGGTAACCAAGCTGCCATGTATGGGTGTGCATACGAGGCGCTTCGTCTGCGCAAAGAGCGTTTTGGGGATGAGCCTTGTGCCGAGCGCTCCATCGATCACTCCGCCTAACGCGAGGATCAAGATCAAGAGTATCTGCGGATTCTATCTTGATTTGCGAAACCGGGATTGAAAGCTCATGTTCGAAGAAGCTTAGAGGCGCTCGGAGGAGCTTAGAGAAGCCTGAAGAAGTTCAGAGAATAATGAGTTTCCGGCATCAAGGGTTTTCTCGCAAGGTAATTTAGGGTACTGTATAAAGGCTATTTATTCTGTACGTAAACAAAGGAGAGTGCACATGTCCGGACACTCTAAGTGGGCAACAACAAAGCACAAGAAAGCAGCTATCGACGCCAAGCGTTCTTCGCTGTTCTCCAAGCTTTCTCGTAATATTACCGTCGCTGCAAAGATGGGCGGCGATCCTAACCCTGATAACAACGCGACTCTTTCCGCAGCGGTTGCGCGTGCGCGCATGGTCTCGATGCCTAACGCAAAGATTAAGGCCGCTATTGATAAGGCCTTTGGCGCCGGTGCTGACGCGGCAGTCTACGAAGAGATTGTCTATGAGGGATACGGTCCTGCGGGTATCGCCGTGTACGTTGATTGCCTGACAGACAACAAGAACCGCACCGCTGCCGACGTTCGTTCTGCATTTACGCACTCAGGCGGCAATCTTGGTACGGCGGGTTCCGTGGCGTTCCAGTTTGAGCGCCGTGGCTCCATTGCGGTTGACAAGGTCATTGTTTCCGATGATAAGAAAGTCGCCGATCGTGATAACGCCACCGATGAAGATGAGTTCATGATGGCCGTTGCCGAGGCCGGCGGCGAAGATTACGAAGATGCCGGCGAGCAGTGGATTGTGTGGACTGCCTACGACAAAATGCAGGACGTCCAAAAGGGTCTCGAGGCTCAGGGTATCGAGGTAAAGGGTTCCGAGCTTACGATGGTTCCAACCACCCCAACCGATGTGTCCGTTTCCGATGCCAAGAAGGTTCAGCGTCTGCTTGACAAGCTTGATGAACTTGATGACGTTCAGAACGTCTACAGCACCATGAACGTTACCGACGAGATCGCGGCTGCTTTAGAAGAGGACGAGTAAGTATAAGGCAGCCCTGCTTTAAGGCAGCTTGGCTTTTCTTAGTGGTTTAGTTTCATTTGTAAATCCGAGAAGTGCGCACGTGCTTCTCGGATTTTATTTTTGCGTGAGGTACCTGAGGCTCTTTGATTGCCTTTGGTGCTGCCAACTTGGCGCCGCTAGACTGACGTTAGATTGGTGTCGTCATAATAGCGCTGCCAGAGTAACGCTGCCAAAAATGCGCCAAGTTGGTACTGCCGGAACAGCGCTGCCAAACTTGCTGCAAGTATGGCTACATTCACCAAACTTACTGCAAGTATGGTTAGTTTTGCCACATTTGCTGCAAGTTTGGTGAACTCAAGACCAACTTGGCGCATTTTTGGCAGCCCTACAAAATTCCGGCAGCACTACAAAGGGGTGAGCGATAAAAGCGCGAGCGACAAAATAGTAAGCGACAAGAGAATGGTGATAAAAGCGTGAGCGACAATAAGGGTCTTACAACCTTCCTGTCTCGTGGTCGCGTACGGCAGCTTTAAAGACGGCGGCATCTGTTTTCCAAGGTACGCGTTTGCCGCAGATACTTTGGAAATCTTCGTCTCCCTTGGCGAGAAGATACACGATGCTTGGACGTGCATCGGCGTAGGCAAGACGTACGGCCTGACGAATGGCTTCCTCACGATCAAGGATAATCTCATACGATGTTCCTTTAGGCGTGGCTGCGGCCATCTCGGCGCAGATCTCTGCCGGATCGTCAAAAGCAGGGTCTTCGGTCGTATAAATGAGATGGTCGGCCCATTTGGACCCTTCTTCCGGAAGATCGCGGCGCCGCTCCTGTGCCTTGCCGCCGACAGCCCCCAAAACAACATATCGGCCATAGTTAGGGAATTCCTGTGAGGATGACGAGAAGAGCTTCTGGTAGGCAAGGCGATTGTGTGCATAGTCAACGAGAGCCGTGACCTTGCGATCCTTGGTGGGGATAAGCTCCATCCGACCGGACACGTGCGTATTGAGCAGAGGGTACTGGAGCTTCTCGCCAGAAAATCCAAGCAAGCTAGCAACGGTGATGGCAGCAAGAGCATTATCAACGTTAAAGAGGCCGGGCATGGGAATGGAAAGAAACCCGGTCCACGTGGGAGTATGAGCGCGGAAGGAAACGACGCCATATTCGGATGAAATATCATCTGCCCAAACGTCCGCTTTGGGGTTAGTGGCAGAGAATGTGCAGACGCGCTGACAACACTCGGGATTGCGCTCGTGAGCTGCGTGAACGTGTGCCATGACGTCTTCGTAATGCTCGGTATCTCGGTTGACGACAGCCGTCTTTGCCATATCAAAGATTTTCATTTTGCTGGCAAAATAATCCTCAAAGGTGGGATGCTCAACAGGGGATATATGATCTCTTCCAATATTAAGAAAAACAGCAATGTCCAGATGGAGACCATAGGTGCGGTCGTATTTGAGCGCCTGGCTTGAGACTTCCATTGCCATATACGTGAGGCCGCATTTTTGCGCGTTTGCAAGGTGGCGCCAGAGTTCAGGGGCTTCGGGCGTTGTATTGTCAGGCTTTCCATGTTCGATGCCGTCAAAGACTTCAATGGAACCCATAACGGCGGCCTTTTCGTAGGGCTCATCGCCGTCAAGTATGGCGCGCAACATGCATGCAGTCGTAGATTTACCCTTGGTGCCGGTAATGCCGATTATGGTGAGACTACGATCAGGGTGTCCCGTAACGTATGCTGAAGCCTCTGCCATGGCGCGCCGCAAGTTTGCATCGGTTGCGATAAGTGCCGGTACGGTAGGAGCGATTGCCTCGAGTTCGGCGGCGTGAGATTCTGCGCAAAGGTATGCTACGGCTCCCGCCTCAAGGGCACTTTTTAAAAACTCCGGCTTAAATGCAGCACCTTTGCAGACAAACACATGACCTGGTTCAATGATGCGAGAATCATGGCCAATGCCGTATAGCGCTATTGTGGCGGCATCCTCACAGTGCCTGGAGTGTACCAAAAGGTTTTTCTCGGCAAGGTATGAAATGAGCCCTGATAGATAAAGCGTCATGTGCAGAAACTCCCGTCGGCGGTGCTTTGGTAGACACAAAAACTTACTTTCAATGAAAGTATACCGCCGGTTTGATAATGACGCGCGCGCAAGCCTGAAGCTGTGGTAAACTGCTCAAGTCACGGGCGATTGGCGCAGAGGCTAGCGCAGGTGCTTTACACGCACAAGGTCGGGGGTTCAAATCCCTCATCGCCCACCAGAAAAACCGGCGCGGTTCTCGAGTATTCGACTGCTTGAGTGCCGCGTTTTGCAATTATAGAGGGGATAGAGGGAGCTCACATGGCTGATACGGGAATTGACGTCTTCGCGCTTGATCCTGAGCGCACAATCGTGGTGGCAACGGGCAATGCGCATAAACTGGTTGAAATTGAGGCTATTCTCTCAAGCGTCATGCCGCGTGTAACCTTTGTTGCTCTCGGCGAACTTGGTGATTTTCCGGAGCCTGAGGAAACAGGGACTAATTTTCGCGACAATGCACTGATAAAGGCGCTGGCGGCACTCGATGAAACACCTTTTTTTGCGGCCATTGCGGATGATTCGGGATTGTGTGTCGATGCGTTGAATGGTGCTCCGGGAATCTATTCTGCCCGCTATGCCGGAGAGCATGGAAATGATGCCAAAAACAACGCTAAGCTACTCGAAGAGCTCAAGGATGTACCAAGAGAAGATCGCACCGCGCGCTTTCACTCTACCGTGGCGCTTGTGTACAGAGACGGAAACGTGCTTGTTGGTGAAGGGGATTGTGAAGGATCTATAGATTTTACGCCTCATGGCGAGAATGGCTTTGGGTATGATCCGCTCTTTTTGCCACAAGACGCTCCGGGAAAAACTATGGCAGAACTCACCCCTGAACAAAAGAATGCTATCTCTCACCGATTTCATGCGCTTCAAGCCCTTGCGTTCCAAATCAAGGGGTAACATAAAGCACTGAGCGCGTAGTGTCCGACACGGCGTTGAGTACGCGTAAGCGCACGTGCTGGTTCGAGTATATAGCAGGAGGTTTTCATGAGAATTGTCCGTACACGGGACTACGATGATATGAGTCGCAAGGCAGCGAATGTTATTTCTGCGAAGATTATTTTGGAGCCGGAGTGTGTGCTTGGTCTAGCCACCGGCTCAACCCCCATTGGTACGTATCGTCAGCTTGCCGAGTGGAACAAAAAGGGGGACTTGGACTTCTCGCAGGTAAGTACCTATAACTTGGATGAGTATCGAGGACTTTCTCACGACGACCCTCAGAGCTATCACTATTTTATGAGGGAGAACCTTTTTGACTTGGTCAACATTGATATCGCCAACACGCATGTGCCCGACGGTTCGAACCCCGATGTGGAGGCTGCGTGCCACGAGTACGATACGATGGTTGCCCAGGCAGGGTATCCGGATTTGCAGCTTTTGGGTATCGGCCATAACGGGCACATCGGTTTCAATGAACCTGCCGATTATTTCTCCAAGGGCACCCATTGTGTCGATTTAACCGAGAGCACCATCAAGGCAAATAGCCGCCTTTTTGAGCGGGAAGAGGATGTACCCCGCCAGGCATACACTATGGGCGTTCAAACCATTATGTTTGCCCGGGCGATTCTTATCCTTGCTTCAGGGAAAGACAAAGCGCAGGCGGTATATAACATGTGCTACGGGCATGTAACGCCGCAATGCCCCGCTTCCATCCTGCAGCTCCACCATAACTGCACCGTTATTGCCGACGAAGCCGCACTTTCGCTTTGCCCGGTTGAGTAGCGCAAAAGAATAATTGCTTCTGCAAGAGGCGGATAGTACTGAGTCGTACTTCTCGCCACACGCTTTTTGCAGGTGTTGTTATGTAGCTCTTGAGATTACCCCTTAAAGTTCGTATGATAGATACTTGGAAAAGTTGTCTATATGCGAATTGTTACGTGTTGGAGGCCAGATGGAAAACGAGATTCCACCAGTTAATCGTGTTGATGAGATTCACGAGAAGCTGAGCGCTCTCCAGGGTCAAAAGGTCAAAGTTAAAGCAAATATGGGTCGTTCGCGCGTTGTTGAGCGCACGGGTGTGTTGGTGCAGGTCCATCCAAGTCTTTTTATTGTTGAGGTGGGTGAGCGCCGCGGGCGTACCGCGCGTCAGTCATACCAGTATGTGGACGTATTAACCGGGACGGTTGAGCTGTTTGACATTGAATCCGGCGAGCGTCTTTTTGACTTTGCGTTCGAGGAATAACAGCAGGTCGGATGCGCCCATGCGAGGACGCCAGATTGTACAAACTCCCTGTAAGGTTAATCTTCACCTGGGGATTCATGCCGAAAAAGACAGTCGAGGGTATCACCGCGTTGATTCCGTTATGGTTCCCGTGGGACTTTATAACACCATTACCGTTGAAAATGCGTCTCAGCTGATAATTACGCATACCCCTGCTCTTGATATAGCGGGCGAGAAGACCGCGGTGTGGAAAGCGGCTACTATGCTGGCCGCAGAACTCGGATGTCAGCCGAATGTTTCCATAACGGTTGAAAATACGATTCCTGACCAGGCGGGACTCGGAGGATCGTCAGCAGATGCCGCCGCTACCTTGCGAGCGCTGGCAAAGCGGTGGGGTATAGATGCGTTGGACCCAAGGGTTGTAGCCGTTGCGTGCCGGGTGGGTGCCGACGTACCGTTCTTCTTGCATCCGGTGCCGTCGCTTTTGCTTGGTGCGGGCGATACGCTGGAAGAAACGTTTGATGAGTTTGTGGGTATGCCCATTGCGCTGGTGCTTCCCAAGACAGAAGGCGTTTCAACAACGGAGGCCTACGATACTTTCGATGCAGCGCCAACTCAACCACGCGATTACGGAGAGCTTTGCGCGCTGTTGCGATCTGGTGTAATCGAGGAGAAGTACTCCCAGGTGGCGGACCTTTTGTATAACAATCTTGCCACTGCCGCAAAAACGCTTTGTCCTGAAGTGGCGAAAATTGAGAAGTGGCTTTGTGCCCAAGCGGGCGTTTTGGGCGCCATGGTTTCCGGCTCAGGGAGCTGCTCGTTTGCCATTTGCTCTTCGCATGATGAGGCGGCACGAGTGGTGCAGGAAGCACAAAAATTGCATGGGTGGCGTGCTTTTGCAACAAAGACCGTTGGTTTTGACGGCTAAATCTGCTAGAGTTTTCTCTTGCAACGGGTTGTGGCTCAGCTTGGTAGAGCGCTCGGTTCGGGACCGAGAGGTCGCTGGTTCAAATCCAGTCAACCCGACCATGAAAGTGATATGGAGCTGTATTGAAGTGATTTCAATACAGCTCCATTTTCGATTTTGAGTCGCTTCTTTTTATAAAGTTACTGGGAAAACTACTACTAATTTCCCCAGACCTTCTCGGCAATACGCTTAACGTGAGCAAGTTTGGCCCACTGCTCGTCTTCAGTCATTACGTTGCCTTCCTCCGTTGAAGAAAAGCCGCATTGCGTTGAAAGACGGAGCTGCTCAAGCGGAAGATACTTCTCGGCTTCGTGGATGCGGGCGATAACAATGTCCTCATCTTCAAGTTCAGGGAATTTTGAAGTGAGAAGCCCAAGCACGACGATGCGGTTGTTAGCATGTGCCAAAGGCGCAAAATCACCCGAGCGATCGGAGTCGTACTCAAGGAAGAATCCGTCGTAGTTCGCCTGGAAGAGGGTCTTTGCAACCGGATCATAGCCGCCTGAAGAAAACCACGTTGAGCGGAAGTTGCCTCGGCAAATATGTGTGGTGATGGTCATGTCGGCGGGCTTAGACGTAAGAATCCGATTGATGCAGTCAACGTAGTCGTGTGCAACTTTATTGAGGTCAATGCCTAAGGCTTCATAGGCAGCGCGCTTCTCGACGTCGCAGAATTCTCCCCAGCTGGTGTCATCGAACTGCAGGTAGCGGCAGCTAAGGTTATAAAAGGCACGGATGGCATTTTGATACGTCTCGACAATGTCGTCGTAGAGGTTGTTCTCGTCTTGATAGCGCTCGATAGGTCGATAGCTTTCTTTGCCGCGTATGCAGGGAATCAGATGCAGCATCGATGGGGAAGGTATGGTTTGCTTAACGAGATGATCGTCGGCGATTTCTTGCAGCCTTTTGAAGTGTTCAAGGAAAGGATGCTCCCCGAAGGCAATTTTTCCCGTAAATGCCAGCTGGGCTCCCTTGGGCTTTGGACCTTTGAACTCAACAGACCAATGTGTCGTATCAACATGCTCAACATTCTGGAGTTCTTCAAGAAAGTCCAAGTGCCACATGGTACGGCGAAACTCACCGTCGGTAACGGCTTTGAGACCGATTTCCTTTTCTTTATGGATAAGTTCAGAAATAGCTTTATCTTCCGTCGCAGTGAGTTCCTCACGAGAAATACGACCTGCTGCAAAGTCGGCGCGTGCCTCTTTGAGGTATGCGGGACGCAAGAAACTGCCGACGATATCAAAGGTAAACGGAGGTGTTTTAAGATTCGACATGGATACCCTTTCTGGTCACAAATGAGTGGTACCGCTATGATGGCACGTCGCTTGTCTGTGCAGGCGATCGCGGGTGAGTTGCAACCAAAAAGAAATAATGCGTGCGAGAGTGCCACGTGTAAGAGCAACGCGCGTAGGAACACTACGCATAAAAGAACGTCCCGAGAAGATCGACTGTGCGATTTTCGGGACGTTCTCGATTCTATGGGACTCCTACCAGGAGTTCTCGTCGGGACATCTCTTATGAGCTACTTTCCGTATGTGTAAAAACCCTTGCCGGCATTAATGCCGAGCTCTCCGGCGTCGATCTTTTCTTTCAGCAGCGTAACGATACGATTTTCAATGGTGCCTTCCTGCTGCGCCTTAGGATTGAGCATTCCTACGTTGTAGGCGGTGGTGAGGCCGATAATGTCCAGGATCCTGAATGGTCCTGCAGGTGCACCCGTACCAATCATCCAAGCTCGGTCGATGTCTTCAGGCGATCCTACGCCACCGGCCCAAAGACCCTCTGCGGCTGACAAGAAGGGGACAAGCATCGAATTGAGAAGGTAACCCGGCTGCTCTTTGAGAACCTTAACGGGGATCATGCGGATACTTGCAGCAAAGGCGACAACGAGGTCGAAGTTCTCCTGTGCGGTACCGGCGTGTCCCATTACCTCGGCGAGTGGGTTTTTCCAAATTTCGTTGGCAAAGTGGAGTGCAAGGTACTTCTCGGGACGGTCCGTGTGCTCAGCGAACATACTTGGAATCATGGTTGAGCTGTTGGTGGCGATAACCGTCTTCTCCGGCAAATGCTTTGCTAGCTCGCTATAAAATGCAATCTTCTGCTTGGGCTCTTCGGCAACGGATTCAATGACAAAGTCTGCATTGTTGAACGCCTCATCCCAGTCGGTAGTGAGCTTGAGATGCGCGTATGCCTCCTCGACGCGACCTTTGAGTTCGTCAAGCTTCTCGGCTGTAATATCCTCTTTGGCAATAAGACCATAGGCATATGCTTTGGGGTTAGTTTTGAGCGCCTCAAGGGTGTTCAGATAAATCTCTTTCAAACGGTCAATCTTGGGTTGCGCGCGACCGATTGAAGCATCGGTGCGGAGCCAAATAGTAGTGTCGTATCCGCTATAGGCAATTTGAAATGCAATTTGGCTGCCTAAGACGCCGCCGCCCGCAACGGTTACATTTTTTACTTGCGAAATATCCATTGAACTATCCTCTCTCCTTTAATGAGGAATGAATACATGCATCGTCATATACCCGTCGTGAGGAGATTAAGTCGGGCAGAGAAGAGCTATTCCGCAAACGTTATATAAATAAGCGTGAGTGGTAGATTGCAAAAGCCCTATTGCTTTTTACTTGTGGGCGCGCAACACTAATATATGAGTTTTCCATGACTAACTTATGCGGTATGTCTTTGAGAAGTTACTGCAAGAGTAGTTATCCAAAATAAGATATTCATGTGCTGTTCTTTGGTCTGTACAGGAGGATTATATGGAAAAACAAGGGTCCGAACAGCAGGAAGAGTTACGCGGCTCTCAAGAGAAACGAACCCAACAGCCTCAAGCAAATCCCGTCGCGGTACTGCTTGAGTGGTCCGGTAAAAAAGGGACATACGCCCTTTCGGTTCTTCTCGCCATCATTGGTGTTGCCGGTGGTATGGTTCCTTATTTTGCTGCCGGAAATATGGTTGTCGGTATCTTTAATGCGGTACGAGATTGGTTGTTTTACGTGCAGTGGGCTTGCATTGCAGCAGTAAGCTATGCGGTACAGATTATCTTCCATCATCTCTCAACGACGGTTTCACATATCGCAACGTTTGCAACCATTGCCAACCTTCGTATCCGTCTTGCACAAAAGCTTACCCGTATCCCCATGGGATATGTGCTTGATACACCGTCTGGCACACTTAAACGTCTCCTTGTTGAAAAGGTTGACAGCATTGAGACCACGCTTGCCCACGCGGTTCCCGAGCTAACCTCAAATATTACGGTTGTAATTGCAATTTTTATATACTTGGGCGTTCTTGACTGGCGGCTTGCCCTCGCAACACTCCTTACTATCTTTGTGGGCCTTGCGTGTATGGCAGGCATGATGAAAGACTATGAGGTGTGGTACCAAAATACCATTACAACAGGTAAAGAGATGAATAATACCTCGGTCGAGTATGTTTCGGGTATCGAGGTAATCAAGGCGTTTGGGCAATCTGCCAGCTCATACGAGAAGTTCTCAAAAGCGGTCTATGCATCCGCGCATGCCTTTATTGACTGGATGAGCCACTGTCAAATTTGGCAGGATGCAATGCTTTCCATTGCGCCTGCAACTCTCGTGGTGGTCCTTCCCTTGGGCTGCCTTTTTGTAATGCAGGGTTCGCTTGAACCTGCGACATTGGTTATGTGCGCGGTACTGTCGCTCGGTGCCTTTCAACCCTTGTATGCAGCCATGAGTTTTGGAGATTCGCTTGCTCAGGTGGGAACGATTGTTGAAGAGATTTCGGAAGTCCTGAACTATCCGGACCAAAAGCGTGCCGAGAAGCCCGGTGTTCTTGAAGGTACAGACATCAAACTCAAAGACGTTCATTTTGCCTACGATGCTAACGAGGTCATTCACGGCGTTGACCTTACCATCAACTCTGGCCAGGTAACGGCATTTGTCGGTCCAAGTGGTTCGGGTAAATCCACCCTTGCAAGGCTTGTTGCGGGCTTTTGGGATCCGACGTCAGGATCGGTTTCAATCGGCGGAAAAGATATCTGTCAGCTGTGTCCGTCTCAGCTTGTCGATCTTGTCGCCTATGTCGATCAAGACAGCTATCTCTTTGACGACACCATTATGGAAAACATCCGGATGGGTCGCAAAGATGCCACGGATGAAGAGGTTATTGCCTGTGCGAAAGCGTCCGGTTGCCATAATTTTATACATTCGCTTCCCGCGGGTTATCAAACGGTAGTCGGTGGTTCAGGTGGGCACCTGTCCGGCGGAGAGCGCCAGCGTGTGGCCATTGCTCGCGCCATGCTTAAAGACGCTCCGATTATTTTGCTTGATGAGGCCACGGCCTACGCCGACCCGGAGTCCGAGGCAGAAGTCGAATCTGCGGTGGCAAAACTTGTGGCGGGCAAGACCTTGGTGGTTATCGCGCATCGCCTTTCAACGGTACAAAATGCCGACAAGATCGTAGTTGTCAATAACGGGACCATTGAAGCCGAGGGTACACACAACCGGCTTATGGATACCTGTCCGCTGTATGCGCGTATGTACCGCGCTCATATCGGCGCACTCGACGAGGCTTAAGAAAGGAGCCGACAATGCTTTCTGTATTGAAAATGTATTTCCAGTTCGGAGACACATATCGCGACAAGCTCCTCAAGGGCCTTTTGTTTACACTTCTGACCTGTATGTTTGAGGGTCTGCAAATTACGGCGCTTTGGATCGTATTCAGTGCGCTCACAGCAAATACGCTGTCGAGTCAGACGGCTCTGATCGCGTTAGGAGTTATGCTCGTAAGTATTGCGGGGACGTTTGTGTGCTCCCATTTTAAGAGTGAGAATTTTTGCGACGCCAACTTTAGTATGGCCGGCCGGAAGCGAACAGAAGTGGGAGATACGCTGCGTCATCTGCCCATGGGTTACTTTAACGAGAATAGCCTCGGCGAAGTAACGTCCGTCATGACCAATCAGCTGGACGTCATGCAAAACCTCGGTGGTCTTCTGTATATGACCATTGTTGGTGGCCTCGCGTTTTCCTGCATCATTGTTGTATTCTTGCTCTTCTTGGACATACGTCTTGGCATTATATGTGCCCTCACGTTGGTTCTTTTTTGTGCGAGCATGGAGCTTTTGCAAAGATATGTACGTACGACTGCAAGTAAGCTTACGGAAGCCAACACAAAACTTGTCGGTGCCGTTCTTGAGTACGTTCGCGGTATCAGCGTGGTTCGTGCGTTTTCGCTTGTTGATGATGCGGAAGGAAAGTTTTCGCAAACCGTTGACGATTGCCGGGATCAGGCTTTGGCGCTTGAATTTAAGGCACTGCGTTTTTCTATTCTGCAGATGGTCGTTTCCAAAGCAACAAGCGTTGCGATGTGTTTGATTGCGGTGGGTCTGTGGTTGTCGGGAAGCCTTGATACTGCCATCTGTCTTACGGTTGTGGTGATGTCGTTTATGATGTTCAGCCGCCTTGAGGCTGCCGGTCGTTTCTCAGCAATCCTTCGCAATATTGAGCTTGCCATGGAACAAACCAACGCGCTTCTCGCCACGCCTCCCATGGACGAAGGTGCGGGTGTCGAGAAGGCCGATGCCTTTGACATAGAAGTTTCCGACGTTACGTTTGGCTATGACGACAGGTGCGTGCTTGACGGTGTGAGCCTTTCCATTCCCGCAGGTAGTTCATGTGCCATTGTGGGACCAAGCGGATCCGGCAAAACAACGCTTGTGCGTCTGATTGAGCGCTTTTGGGACGTGGATTCCGGTACGGTTACTTTGGGCGGCCGCGATGTGCGCGATTATAAGGTTGACTCGCTGCTGCAGAATTTTTCTACGGTTTTCCAGGGCGTATTTCTTTTTGACGATACCATTGAAAATAACATCAAGTTCGGAAGCCCCGAAGCAACGCATGATCAAGTGGTGGACGCTGCTCGCCGAGCCTGTTGTGAGGAGTTTATTCAGGCGCTGCCAAACGGCTATGACACGCGATTGGGTGAGAGCGGCTCTTCACTTTCCGGCGGTGAGCGCCAGCGTCTCTCCATTGCACGCGCCATTTTGAAAGATGCGCCCATCGTGGTTTTGGATGAGGCAACGGCTAATGTCGATCCTGAAAATGAGCTTGAGTTACAACACGCCATTTCGGAGCTTACGAAGTCAAAGACAGTCATTATGATTGCGCATCGCTTGAAGACCGTGCGCAATGCCGACCAGATCCTCGTGCTTGACCAGGGCCGTATCGTGCAGCGCGGTACGCATGAGGCGCTGATGGCAGAAGGCGGCCTATATGCTGGCTTTGTCAATATGCGCGAGAAGACTGTCGGCTGGAAGATTGCTTAGAGACCGGTAAACAGACCGACAGACAGCGAAAACTTCGGTAAAAACGATGCCTGCAAGCAAAGGCGCTTGCAGGCATCTATCTGAGAGATCATGGCGTGCTGTTTATGCCCTGATGAATTTTCCGGGCTGACCCCATTCCCACTGCCCTGCAAGATCGGCGCCAAGCTCAAAGTGGAGCTTGCTGATGCCCAGGTCGAAGTCCTGTACACGATGCCGCTGGTCAGGCATTGAGGCACTGACAACACCATTGCTCAGATCGAACACTACCGGCAGCTTGTTGATTGCTGTGGGACCGAGAAGCACGGCGTCAAGGCCGCGTGCAAACCATGCGGGTACGTCGGAGAGTGCCACCGGAGCGCCATTCACAGTCATGATCTGTGCGGGTTTCTTGGTGCGCAGACGGATGGCGGTGCGGATCCCCTGCTGTTTGAGCGGTATTGTTGTCGGCGCATAGCCAAGCGAGATAATGATCTGCAGATCAAGCTCTTCATGCTCGGTCTGCGCCAGTGTCTTGGGGTCGAAGGTTTCGGCAATCCAGCAGCTGCCAAGACCCAGCTGTTCTGCCAGGAGCACGAGCTTCTCGCCATAGTAGCCAATCATCTCGCGCGCAATGGGATCATCGGTGGCAAAACCTGCGATGTAGTGGTAGATGGGTCCTACGATCGACCGGTTCTTCATATGGACAGCGGTGCCGTCCTCAAGATGAGGGCCGGTGAGCTGCAGGTATGCGGGATGGTCAGCGTCCTTTTTCATCTCTGCATTACAGCGGGAGATCGCTTCCTCAAGCTGACGGAGCTTGTCCAGCTCGATAGGTCGCGCGTCATAAGCGCGCAGGGAAATGCGCTGCTTAAGGGCATCTTGCATAGTCATAAAAACCTCCGACGTCGGCGGGCATCGGAGGTCTTATACCCTTATTCTGCACTGCGTGACAAGGTCGTGCAGGGATAAGGCTGAAGTATGCGATCAGATTGCAGCAGCACTACAAAAGCGAGCCATGCCGACGTATATAGATTGTCTTGACGATGCTGATAAGGATCAGATAGCCGAACATGAGCGCCAAAAGCCAGCCGAAGAAGACCGCCGGCAGGCGGACGAGTCCAAGAGCAGCGGATACTACAGGCAGGAAGGGCAGCGCACTTACCGCTGCAATGCCGATAAGAGTGAGCACCGTCAAGGCCGCGGAGGGGCGGCTCTGGATGAAGGGCAGCTTCTCGGTGCGCAGGGCGTGCAGGACAAAGGTCTGGGTCCACATGGATTCAACAAACCAGCCCGTCTGGAAGGACGCAACAAAAAGAGTTTGGGCAGCGGTATTGCCGGAGGCAACCAGCTCCGCCCAGCTGCCGCCCGAAAGGGCAGGGGAGATGATGAAGAACATGAGCGCGAATGTGAGCACGTCAAAGATTGAGCTCACCGGCCCTATCCAGAGCATGAAGCCTGTGATGGAACGCGCCTCCCATGAGCGAGGCTTCGCCAGAAAGCTCTCGTCGACCGTATCCCAGGGGATCGCAATACAGGTCAGTGTATAGGCAAGTCCCAAAAGCAGCAGCTGCAGTGCGGACATGGGCAAAAACGGAAGCAACAGGCTGGCGACCATGACCGAAAGGACGTTGCCGAAGTTTGAGCTGGCAGTCGCCTTGATGTATTTGATCGTATTGCCGTAGGTGCGCCGGCCTTCCTCAACACCGCTCTCAAGGACGAGAAGATCTTTCTGCAGCAGGATGATATCGGCCGATTCCTTTGCCACATCGACGGCAGTGTCTACGGAGATGCCTACGTCAGAGGCACGCATAGCGGCCGCGTCGTTGATGCCGTCGCCCATGAAGCCTACGATATGGCCGTTTTGGCGCAGCGCTTCGACAACGCGTGCCTTCTGCATGGGCGAGAGCTTGGCAAAGAGCTGCGTTTCTTCGACACGCTTGAAAAGCGCCTGATCGGAGAGGGCTTCAACTTCCTCACCTAAAAGAAGCGCATCGACCTTGATGCCGACCTTTTTGCAGACGGCTGCTGCAACACCTTCATTGTCGCCCGTAAGGACTTTGACGCTGACGCCCTTCTCGCCAAGCTTTTTGACGGCCTTGGCAGCGCTTGCCTTAGGTGGATCAAGAAACGCCAGGTAGCCGATGAGGGTCATCTCGGATTCATCATCGACACCGAACTCGCCCACCGGCCGTGGATCGTTTTTCTGAGCCACCGCTATGACGCGCATACCCTCGGCGTTGAGGTTTTGCACTCTCCGAAGCACCTCGCGGCGCTGTGCTTCGGTCAGCGGCGATACCTCGGTGCAGAGATCAACGGAGCTGCAGACAGCCAGGATCTCCTCGACGGCGCCCTTGGTGATCATCTGAGCCTTGCCTGAACTATCCTCGACCACCACGCTCATGCGCCGGCGCTCAAAATCGAAGGGAACCTCGTCGATCTTGCGGTAATCGCCGGTCAGATGATCGATATCAGTAAGGCATTCGGTGGTCTTGATGATGGCTTTGTCGATGAGGTTGCGAAGTCCTGTCTGAAAGTAGCTGTTCAGAAAGGCGTGGCGCAAGACAGCTTCGTCTTCTTCGCCGAGGACGTTCAGATGGCGCTCAAGCACTACCTCATCAGCTGTGATGGTGCCGGTCTTGTCGGTGCAAAGGATATCGATGGCGCCGAGATTCTGGATGGCCGAGGGACTCTTGACGATGACGTCGCGCTTTGCCATTTGTGTGGCTCCGCGCGAGAGACAGGTGGTAACAATCACGGGCAGCATCTGCGGCGTGATGCCAACGGCCACCGAGACACTGAACAAAAGTGCGTCCAGCCAGTCTCCCTTCATGATGCCGTTGACAAGCAGTACGATCGGGCACATGATCAGCATGAAGGCGACAAGGACCTTGGAGACCGATTTCAAACCCGTGTCAAAGCTTGTCTCGGCGGCAGGCTGCTGGAGGGCCTTTGACATGCGCCCTACATAGGTATCGTCACCGGTGGCTACTATGACGGCACGGGCACTGCCCGATTGTACGGTAGTGCCTGCAAACAGCAGATTCGTGCACTCGGAAAGAGATAGTGGGTAGCGTGTTCCGTCGGCGCGGCGCCGTGCATGTACAACGCCCGGCAGCTTTTCGACAGGCTCGGATTCGCCGGTTAGGGCAGCTTCGTTCACAAAGAGGTCCTTGACGTCGAGTACGCGGCAGTCTGCAGGCACCATGTCTCCGCTGGCGAGAAGCACTACGTCTCCGACGACTACCTCAGCAAAAGGGATCTCCTTGTCAAAGCTGTCGTCGTTTCCGGCGGTTGCAGACTCATCGTCAAAGCTGTTGGTGTCTCTATTTTCGTCGGGCATTTCGCTTCCGTCGGGTGCCGCGCCGTCCTCAGACAGAGTGTCCTCGTTGTTCTCGTTGCCCTCAAAGTTGTCGAAGCTGATCGGCTGGCGGATCACGCACGTAGTGGCAGTGACCATCTTCGAAAGTGCCGCGGCCGCTGAGGCGCCTTTCGAGCTTTGCACGAAGTCGATGATGCCCGAGATGAGCACCATGGCCGCAATGATGATGACCGTTGAGGGATCTTTTTCTCCGGGCGAGGCCAACACGACATTGGTCACATAGGAGATCACAGCTAATACGATCAAAATGAGTGTAAAGGGGCTTGCAAAGCACTTCAAAAAGCGAATAACCGTAGGATCCTCAACGGTTTCAGAGACTGCATTGGGACCATTGAGATCAAGCTTTGCCTGTGCAATATCAATTGGCAGACCGCCCGCATACGCGCGTGCCTTTCGACAAACGCTTTGTTCCGAATGAGTGGCAGCAAAACCAAGCAGCGCACCGAGGTCGCCGCGGTCGAGAGTACGGTTTGTTTGATTCTGAATCGCGCGCCTTGTTTTAGCCATTGCGCACCTCTGTTTCAAAAAATTGTGTCATGTGTACTGACACTGACTGGCAGATGCGAGAATGTGGCGCGGAGTGGATTGTCCCTATTCGCAGTGCTTAGATGGCGAGAAAAACGCTGTTGCTGAGGTACTTTAGAGCGCACAGTAAACACGGCGGATATGGACAATTTTCCGCCCAAATACAATAACTTCGACTGTGATCAGACATAAAGCACCTCCTTGTACAGGGGTTTAAAAGTCACACAAAAAGGCGAGAAGACATTACGAAAATGTTCTTCTCGCCTGTAGCGTAGCGAGATACTGCTGAAAGGTCAAGAGCTTCATGTGCGAACGGTCTATTCTGTACAGTTACGTGCAGGTGTAACCGTTTACAGCGCAGATCCTACCATAGGGCAAAACTTGTATCCAAAGCGATTATCCTCTGAAAACCTATGTGAGTATGAGATAAAAGTTCTCAAATAAGCCGTATATTTAGAGAAGGTACAAACATGAAGTGCCTTGGAATTTCAATATATCCCGAGAAGAGCACAAAAGAGGAAATCTTTGCATATCTTGATATGGCGGCAGAAGCGGGCTTCTCTCGTATTTTTAGCTGTCTTCTTTCAGTTCAAGGCACGAAAGAGGCTGTTGTTCAGAAGTTTTCGGACATTAACGCGTATGCGCATCGTCTTGGGTTTGAGATTATTCTTGATGTAAATCCGCAGGTCTTTAAGGAGTTTGGCATCTCGTATGGAGATCTCTCGTTCTTTAAGGAGATCGGTGCGGACGGCTTTCGCCTTGATTTAGGGTTTACCGGAAAAGAAGAGTCATTTATGACATTCAATCCTGAGGGACTGTTTGTTGAGCTCAATATGAGTAATGATGTGGACTATCTCGACACCATCATGAAATACCAGCCAAACAAAAACAAACTCATTGGGTGCCATAATTTCTACCCTCATGGTTACTCGGGGTTGGGACTTGAGTTTTTTAACCGCTGCATCGAGCGTTTTACAAAGTATGGGATTAACACTGCGGCATTTGTGACCAGTCAGGCTAAAAATTCGTTTGGACCATGGCCAGTGACCGAAGGTCTTCCTACGTTAGAGATGCACCGACACATGCCCATGCACCTTCAAGTGGAGCACTACATTTCAATGGGAACCATTGACGACGTTATCATTTCAAATTGCTTTGCCACGAAAGCCGAGTTTGAAAAAGTCAAATCCCTACCACATGATCTGGTAAGTTTTGGCGTGGAACTTGTGGATGCAATTCCGGCTGTCGAGAAGAGCATTGTTTTGGATGAGCTTCATTGCAACAGAGGAGACGTTTCTGACAATCTGATCCGTTCGTCTCAGAGTCGCGTGAAGTACAAAGGGCATACCTTTGACGTATTTAATGCACCTGCGAACATTCACCGTGGAGACGTTATTATTGATAGCAGCCTCTATGGTCACTATGCAGGAGAGATGCAGATTGCTCGCACGGACATGACCAATACCGGTAAAACAAATGTTGTTGGCCATATTCCAGACGAAGAACATTTCCTGATTGACGCCTTACGACCATGGCAGAAATTCCGTCGTCATGAAGAGCTGCGGTAATGTGCTTCAGTCGTGATGATGTGCTTTACGTTTAAGTGAGACGGTGAGACGAATCTGGTCCAAACTTGGTGTTTAGTGGTAGTTTTTTCCGCAAAAACGATGTTTAGTGGTGGTTTTTCTCGGATTTGAGTGTTTAGTGGTGAATCAAATCACCACTAAACACCCGATTTGGTACCTTTTTTGAAAAATGTGATTTGTCGGTGGATTTCCGATTTTCTCGATTGTCGGTGAAATAAACACTGACAAAGCGTGTTCTCAGTGCTTTTTCAAGACACTAAGAATACTGATGACAGCGTGGTAGAGGAGTGCAGAAAGAGGCCAGATGATCCAGCTCCTACCCCAGTCATAGGTGATAAAGCTATAGCCAAGATACATGAGTGTGATAACTACATAGTAAGCTTGCGTATATTGCTTATACTGGGCGTAGATAGACTTTTGTTTATTTTTGGAGATTTTCTCGCTATTTGAATAGTCTCCTTCTTGGAGAAGAACATTGTAGCTACTTTTGACAATACCGGAATTAACGAGCAAAAAGACCCCAAAAGCAACCATGAACATGGCGATAAAAAATCCTATTGAGAAGTAAAGACCAGCTTCAAAATATGATGCAATAAGAAAGGGGATAGAGCTCAGAATAGTAAGACAAACTCCGGCAGCTTGCTGAAAAGAGCGTAGGGACTTTGTAGATTCAGCGCGACGCTTAATGGCTGCTTCAACACCATATTGCAGCTCAAGAGCATTTTCTTTAAGCTCTTCGAATGGTGAAAGTTTTACGTTCTGTAAAATCAGAAGGCCTACACCGGCTGCAATGCAGAGCATCATAATAGAAACACCTATGATGTTAAGAAGACTGGATGTATTGAACGTACCTGAATTGATAATCGTTAGGTTAAAATCTGCTTGAGTTTTTCCATAGGTAGTAAGCGATACAAGAATCGCAGGACCTATGATAAAAAGCATAACGGCAAAGGCTGTTGTACGAGACGTCTTTACAGTGGTATCCAAATATTCCGTTGCTCGATCTAAAGAAACGCTAATCTTTGTAGAAGGATAGTCGTCTTTCTCATTAGTTTGTGAAGAAGACACGGGAGTAGCGCTCTCGCTTGAGGATTCTGCGGAGTCTAAAGATGTTGCAGTTGCAGGCAAATCTTCCATTTCATCTTTGAGCAGATAGTCGGTTGAGACACCAAAGAGCTCACTCATAGCCATAATCTTTTGAATGTCTGGCATAGCCGCCATAGATTCCCATTTGGAAACGGATTGTCTTGAAACATTAAGCTGTTGTGCAAGCTCTTCTTGTGACCAGCCATTCCGCTTTCTGAGGCTCATGATTTTCTCGCTCAGTAACATGGTTGTTCCTTTCTATCAATGATGGATTGAAGTGTTGAATCGGATTCACATGTGATGATTTTAGAGTAAAAGAAGCTCTGGTTGCACACCACCAAGTGTGGTTGGAAATTTGTCAACCTTCAGTTGCGTAGTAGTTTACCTGCTTTTTAGTAATGAAAAAAGTTACAGTTAACGAGAAATCCGGTGAAGTCCTGCTGCCTCTCCATTGAGTTAGCCGTCAGGTTGCCCTTGATCGTCTTGAAGAGATTAAAAGTTTTATTGAGTAGAGGTGCAAAATACCATCCGCAATTCAAAAGTGCTAGCGTAGGCGCGTGAGCCGTACTTTCTCGATAAGTGAATCCACAACCGAACGCTCTGCCGCTTGAGTCCCGCTCTTCATGACGTTTGCGGCACCCGTGGCCATGGCCAGTCGCAGCGTATCTTCTGTCGAGAGACCCTGTGCATCTGCAAAGGCAAACGCCGCCACAACGGAGTCACCGGCACCGACAGTGCTTCCTACTTTGACTTTTACTGGACTTGCATACCAAACTTCATTGGTCGTGGCGTAGACGGCGCCATTGCCGCCCATGGAAACGCAGACAGTGTCGATGCCGCCAGCGACAATCTCGGATGCGGCTGTGGCAATCGCGTCCACATCGGCAAGCTCACGGCCCAGCATGGCGGAGAGTTCGTGATTGTTTGGCTTGGTGAAGTATGGCTTCTGCTCAAGGCCGGCTGAGAGTGCTGCACCATCGGCGTCCAGATAAACCTTCAGCCCGGCGTCACGCAGAGCGCGCGTCCAACGGCCATACGTATCAATGGAAGCTCCGCGGGGGAGGCTGCCAGACAGAACCACAATATCGCCAGCAGAAGTCTTGGAGATAACATCAACAAGTGCCTGTTCAAGTACGCTGTCGGTGACCTCAGGGCCAGGTTCGTTAATGTCGGTATTGGTACCGCCTTCGGTGTCAACAACCTTGAGGTTGGTGCGCGTTTCTCCGGGAACGGTAATTGTCTGGATCTTGATGTTATTCTTGCCAAGCGCATTGGCAATCCATTGTCCGGTCTGACCGGCGAGAACGGCAATAGCGATTGACTCTCCACCAAGTTTAGCAATGACTTTGGAGACGTTAATGCCCTTGCCGCCAGCGTCCTGCCTGAGCCATGTAATGCGATTTACCTGGTCAACTGTAAAGTTCGGAATGTGAACAGTTTTATCTAAAGCGGGGTTAAGCGTGACGGTATAGATGTGAGGCATGACTGCTCCTTGGATAACGCTTGGGACTTTTAAGACGAGGCCACAACATGCACCTACGCGTCAAGGGCCTTATAGGTCGGAGTCCACTTGAGTGCGCGGACAGCCGCTTGTACATCGGAGACAGGCTCTCGATTCAATCCTTGTCTCAGAGCTTCTTGAGCAACACCTATGGCAATGCGCTCGGAAAACTCAGTAATGCGCGAGACGGGAGGTAACACGGCAGCTCCGGGCTGTGTGGTGTCAACGATGCCACCGAGAGAATGCGCTGCCAGAGAAATCATTTGATCCGTCAGAAGGCGAGCTTTTGACGCAAGGACTCCAAGGCCAAGGCCGGGATAGATAAGAGCGTTGTTTGCTTGCCCAATCTGGTAGGTAATGCCATTGATTGTGATGTCATCGGATGGAACTCCGGTAGCCACCAGTGCGCGTCCGTCTGTCCAGGCAAGCAAGTCGGCGGCGGTTGCCTCGGCGAGCTTGGTTGGGTTAGACAGAGGGAAGATTATGGGTCGCGTACAGTGTGCAGCCATTTCTCTTACAACGTCTTCGGTAAAAGCTCCGTGAACGGTGGACGTTCCCACCATGATGGTTGGATGGATGGCGTGAACCACCGCAAGCAGCGAACCAAAGTCAGCGCCTTCTTCAAACTCGGAGCGCTTGCGGGCAAAGGGGCGCTGCTCGGGCGTGAGATCGTCCATATCGTCAAAGAGAAGACCCTGGCGGTCAACGAGGTAAAACCGCTTTCGGGCTTCCTCGCGGCTCATGCCCTGGTCAACAAATTCCTGCAGTACGCGGTTGGCAATACCGCAGCCGGCAGTTCCTGCGCCAAAACAAAGATAGGTTTGATCCGCGAGCTTCTCGCCCGTAATGTTCAGACTGCCTAAGATGCCGGCAAGGGTGACAATGCCGGTACCTTCAACGTCATCATTAAAGACGGGATAGGTGTCTTTGTACTTGTCGAGAAGTACCGTTGCATGGCTCCGACCGAAATCTTCAAAGTGCAGGTAAAGGTTGGGGAACAGTCGCTCGGCGCAGGCTACAAATCGATCGACAAACTCGTAGTATTTCTCATCGCCAATGCGCTTGTGGTGCTCTCCAAGATAAAGGTCGTTGTCGAGAAGTTCTTGTCGGTTGGTTCCTGCATCCAAAATCACCGGCAGCACGCGACGTGGGTCGATGCCTGCAGCGGCGGTATAAACCATGAGCTTACCAACGGAAATCTCAACACCATTGGTACCCCAGTCACCAATGCCCAAGATAGCCTCAGCGTCAGAGACGACGATGAGGTCAATGTCTCGGCCGCCAGCGGCATTTTGCAGAGAAGTTTCAACGTCTTCAGGATGGTCGGCGGAAAGAAAGCAGGCATATTGCGGGTCAACATAGCGCTCGGAATAGCACTCAATATCAGGCGCGATAGTGGGATCATACACAACGGGCATAAACTCTTCGAGGTGTTTGGAGAAGAGATTGTAAAACAGAGTGCGATTCTCGGAAAACAGGCGCATCAGGTAATGGCGCTTTGCCTCGTTGTCGGCCTTTGTCAGATAATTTTCATAGGCTTGATCAGCTTGTTGATCAATGGTCTGTACACAGGGAGGCAAAAGGCCAGAAAGACCGTACTTTTCTCGCTCTTCTGTGGTAAAGGCAGTTCCCTTATTCAAAAACGGATCGTTAAGTAACTCAAATCCATGCTTCATGATGCCTCCTTGGCTTGTTACTTTATTACAATAGCACCCTCGGGATAAGAATACTTTGCATCTGTGGCGATAAGTACATTGTTCCCTGCAGTCTTTGGCGTATCAGGCCATTCCGGGACATAGGCCACATGAGCAAAGATATGGCCAAACTCCTCGACAACTTCAGTAAGCGGAGCAGACTGAGAGCCTTCAAGCGGGCAGCGAATGTCCGCGAGATACAGTCCTCCTTTGCAGAGGCGATCGTGTACCAGCTGCGCGCCCTCAGCAGTTTTCATGGATCCAAGAGGCTTCTTACCTGCAAAAACTTCATTTACAATAACGGAAAAAGAACCTGATGAAGAGTCCTGTAGTGTCTTCCAAGCATCACCGGCAACAATGTGCGCACGCCCTTCGGCTTCGGCGTTGCTTTCGTTGAGAACCTCGGTGAGAAAGAAACGCTCTCGTGCCAGTTTGATGATTTTGGGATCGATTTCAACGGCAGTGACGTCAAGAGCGCACTTGTGGGCAATGAGGTATTTCGGAAGCGAGAAACCGCCGCCCCCTAAGATGAGTACACGAGCACGCGGTTCTTCTCGCTTTTTGGGCGTTGGCTGAGGCGTGGCTGTGGCCTGTTCAATGAGGTCTGCCATGAGACGATGATATTCCACGGCAAGCTCGGCTCGGAGGTCTTTTGGAACATAGCTTACTGATTGGTAGGTACCGTTGACATTGAGGAGCCGGACGGGAGTTTTGTCTGCGTCAACGGAATCAAACACCATTGTGACTCCAAATTTTGTGCGCGTAACAAAAACGCCACGAAGGCGGAGAATCCAAAGAAAGAGCAGGTAAACAATGGCAATTACTCCACCAATGCCAAACGACCACAAAAGAAGCTCTTGTAAATCACGTGTCAACATACGAATTCCTTGTTATTCCGTTGCTTTCTCGGTTATACTAGCGGATGCGACATCGCGCGTGTGCGTGATTTTGCGTTATATCTAAATTGTCACGGAGGTTGTTTCTATGATTCTTGGTCTTGGTATTCCTGAGATTCTCGTTATTCTCGTTGTCGTTCTTGTCATTTTTGGACCAAAGAACCTTCCAAAGCTTGGTAAGTCACTTGGTCAGACGGTTAAGTCTGTCCGTGAGGGCATGGAAGAGGATCTTGATGGCGATAAGGACGACAAGAAAGCTTCCAAAAAGGAAGACGATGACGTTGATGTAGAGATCGTTGAAGAAGAGAAGAAGTCCGAGTAGGACTTCTTACGTGAGTTTCACACGTACGTCCTAGTTATGCCCGTTCACCATCTACAGAAAGAAACTGATGGATACCACTAAAGAAATCGTACTTACCCCTGAAGGTCGTCAGAAGCTTGTCGATGAGCTTGCATATCGTGAGGGTGAGAAGCATGATGAGATCGTTGAGCGTATCAAAGAGGCTCGCGGTTTCGGTGACCTTTCCGAGAACTCCGAATATGATGCGGCGAAAGAAGAGCAGTCCCACAACGAGTCTCGCATTAACGAGATTCGCCAGATTCTCTCGGTTGCCAAGGTTGTTGAGGGAGACAAAAAACGCAAAATTACCGTTGCAATTGGTACGACTGTTGAGCTTGAAGATTCAAAGGGAAAGAAAGCTAAGTACGTTATTGTAGGTACCACAGAGACAAACTCTCTTGAGCACAAGATTTCAAACGAGTCGCCCGCAGGGGAGGCGCTTATCGGTCACAAGAAGGGTGACGAGGTAGAGTTTACTACGCCAAACGGTAAGGTGAAAAAGTACACCATCACCGCAATTACCCGATAGACCGGCCAGAACAAAAAAGAGTTCGCCCCGCGTCTGTCTGGCGCGGGGCTTATTTATTGATAATTTCAGGAGGATACATGTCGGAACACGCACAAAACGCTGACACAAAAAACGCCGCTGCCGAGAAGGGAAACGTTGAGGTGTCCGTTAACGACGAACGCGCTCAGCGCAGGGCTCGCCGTCAGGCTTTACTTGATAGTGGCATAAATCCGTATCCCATACAGTCCGAGGTTACCGCACACGTCTCTGAGCTTGAAGACCGCTATGCGAACCTCGAAAACGGCGAGAGTACCGAAGACGAATACTCTGTTGCAGGTCGCGTGCGTGCCATTCGTAACCAGGGAAAAATAGCCTTCGTCGTTATCGAGGACTATACCGGTCAGCTGCAGTTGTTCTGCCGCATTAACAACCTCGATGAAACAAGCTGGGATCTTCTCGGCATGCTTGATTTGGGTGATATCATAGGCGCAACCGGAGCGGTCATGCGTACACGCCGCGGCCAGCTTTCCATTGCGCCGACTCGCCTTGTGCTGCTTTCAAAGTCGCTGCGTCCCCTGCCGGAAAAGTTCCACGGCCTTACCGATCGTGAGGTCAGATATCGTCAGCGCTACGTTGACCTTATTATGAATCCTGAGGTACGTGACGTGTTCCGCAAGCGTTCTCAGATCATCTCCATTATCCGTCAGCACATGGAAGAAGACGGTTACATGGAGGTTGAGACTCCCGTCCTGCAGGAGATTCTTGGCGGCGCCAATGCAAAGCCGTTTATTACGCACTACAACGCCTTGAATACCGAGAATTACCTGCGTATTGCTACCGAGTTACCCCTCAAGCGCTTGATTGTGGGCGGTCTTGAGCGCGTCTTTGAGATTGGTCGTCAGTTTAGAAACGAGGGTATGGATCTTACGCACAACCCCGAGTTTACCTCCATGGAAGCGTATGCTGCCTACTCTGATTTGGTCGGTATGCGCAAACTTTCTCAAGAACTTTTCCAGGATATCGCTCGTCATGCCTGCGGCTGCGAAGCTGGCCACGAGGTTATTACGTTTCAGGGAACGGAGATTGACCTGTCGGGAGAGTGGCGTGTGGCATCGCTTTCTGAGATTGCATCCGAGGTCACGGGCGAGAATCTTTCCATCGATACCCCCGTTGAAAAATTGCGTGAGGTGCTTGATCGCTTTGATATCGAGTGGAACGTTGAGTGGGGAGCCGGAAAGCTTCTCTTTGAGATCTACGATGAGCTTGGCGAGAAGAGCATCATAAATCCGACATTTGTGTGTGACTATCCGGCAGAAGTATCTCCTTTAACCAAGCGTAAAGACGACGATCCTCGTCTGACTGATCGCTTTGAGCTGGTTATCAAGGGTGCCGAATATGCAAATGCGTATTCGGAGCTCAATGATCCGGTGGATCAAGAGGAGCGGTTTGCGGCTCAGATGGAAGCCAAGCGGCAGGGTGATGATGAGGCTATGGAGTACGACTACGACTTCATTCGCGCTCTTGAGTACGGTATGCCGCCAGCCGGTGGTATTGGCTACGGCATCGATCGCATGATTATGCTCTTCTGTGACCAGCCTTCAATCCGCGATGTTCTGCTCTTCCCGCAAATGAGACCCTCAAGGCCGAACAATACAGAAGCGTATGAGGGTGCAGGAGCCAAAGAAGAGGGCGCATCTGAAACCGCGTCTGAGGCCGCGGCAGAGACTGCTTCTGAGGCAAGCGGCTTCTTCTCGCCAAACGAGAAGATTGACTTCTCCGGGGTGAAAATTGAACCGTTGTTCACTGATTTTGTGGATTTTGATACGTTCAGCGAAAGTGATTTCCGCGCCGTCAAGGTCAAGGAATGCTCGGCTGTACCAAAGAGTAAGAAGCTCCTCAAGTTCGTCTTGGATGATGGAACGGATACGGACCGCGTGATTCTAAGCGGAATTCACGCTTATTACGAGCCGGACGAATTGGTTGGAAAGACTTTGATTGCTATCACAAACCTCCCGCCCAGAGCCATGATGGGTATTGATTCTTGTGGCATGCTGCTTTCTGCCGTGAACGAGCGAAACGGCGAGGAAGAACTGCATCTTCTGATGGTGGATAACCGCATTCCGGCAGGTGCCAAACTGTACTAATCCGACAGAGGCGCATCAAACTTGTACCAGAGGAGGCAGGCTATGAGGGTCTTACTCTATGGCGTTGGTGTAATCGGTTCATTAACAGCGCATGAGCTTTGCCGCGCTGGAAATGAGGTTACGGTTATCGCAAGAGGCCGGTGGAAAGAGGTTCTGGAGCAACAGGGACTTCAAATTCATGCATACTCTGGTAACAAAGAGTGGACAGATTATCCCAAGGTGCTGGGTGAGTACGATGGAAATACCTATGATGTTGTTTTTTCCATCATGCAAAATCAGCAGCAGACCGAAATAGTGGATACACTAGCTCGTGTTCAGGCAAAGTACGTTGTGCTTGTAGGAAACAATTTGCAGAGTGAAAACATGCAGCAGCGGCTGATTGATTACGGCTGGAATGCGAATCAAATTATATTTGGTTTTCAGACCAGCGCGGGCGTGCGCCATGAAGATTATACGGAGGTAATTACCTTCGGCACTCCGGAACTAACCATTGGCCATGTAAGCAGTGATGTAAGTGACAAAGAAAAAGAGTTCTTTCAGCAGATATTCGCCACCTCCGGCATGAAGGTAACGCTTATGGACGACATGCAAAGCTGGTATCGCTGCCATGTGGCATTCGTTCTTCCAATTGCATATCTTTGTTATCTGCATCATTGCAATCTGCGAACCTGTACCTACCGTGATACGAAAGCATGCATCCGTGCCGGAGCGGAAGCGTATGATTTTTTGAAGTCTATCGGAACTACAATTCGTCCTAAACATGAGGATCGGAATTTTTCCGGAATACGTAGATTGCTACTAACGGCGGTCATGTGGATTGCCGCTAAAACGAAGTTTGGAGATCTTGCCGCCAGCGACCATTGCAGGAATGCTGTCACAGAAATGCAATTTTTGGATCAGGAATTTAATAGGCTACGGGAGCAGAACCCGTCCTTTGCCATGACAACCTTTGATCAGCTGCGAAATATGATGCCCACCTGGGAGCAGCTGCACCAAGAATACGATGCAGTGGAAAATGATACGCGGGCGATGTGAGCCAATGCGCGCAGGATTGAAGTAGAAGCTCAATGTGCGCAAAACTGAAACAGAAACTACAACAGAAGCTGAAGCGTATGGGACATCAGGAAGTGGAACTGACCTAACCTGACCCAACACCGGCGCTATGTTTGTATCGCGCGATACTGGGTACATAAACTTCCAAAACGCAACAGAGAGGTTTATCCGCAATGTTCGATAAATTCACAGATAAAGCCCGTAAGGTTATGAGTCTTGCTCAAGAGGAAGCGCGCGGACTTGACCAGCTATATGTTGGAACCGAGCACCTTCTTCTTGCATTGATAAAAGAAGGCGAGGGTATTGCCGCACAAGCGCTTGCAAAGCTTGACGTGACTTATGATGAAACCCTTGCCACGGTTAAGGAACTGACCACCGGTTCGGGAGATCCTGTTCCGGGAGGTCATATTCCCTTTACTCCGCGCACCAAGCGCGTTCTTGAAGACGCATACCGCGAGACAATGACACATGGACAAACGTATATTGGTACTGAGCATCTCCTTTTAGGCATTGTTTCTGAGGGTAATGGTCGTGCTATGGATGCCCTGCGTACCATGGGTGTTTCTGGCGACGCGGTGCGTAATGCAGTTGAAGAGTTGATTGAATCCGGAGCCCCCGGAGGAAGCGGTCCGGCGGTACAAGACGTTCGTATGGATTCCAGTATTTTTGGCATACCCGGTGTCTCTCAACGTTCAAATGCAAATAATGATGGCTCCATGCTTGAACAGTTTGGTCGCAATCTGACAAAGCTGGCATCAGATGGCAAACTGGACCCCGTGATTGGCAGGGATCGCGAAATTGAGCGTGTCATGCAGGTGCTTGCGCGCCGTCAGAAAAACAATCCGCTCATTTTGGGGGATCCCGGTGTCGGTAAGACGGCTATTGTTGAGGGCTTGGCACAGCTTATTGCCTCAGGAAATGTGCCCGATATTCTACGTGGGAAACAGGTTTGGACGCTTGATCTTGCCAGCCTCGTAGCGGGATCCAAGTATCGCGGTGAGTTTGAAGATCGCATGAAAAAAGTCGTCTCGGAGCTTGAAGAATCCAAAAACGACATCTTGTTTATTGACGAGATTCACACGGTTATAGGTGCTGGTTCCGCGGAGGGCTCAATCGACGCTGCTTCGATTTTGAAGCCGCCTCTTTCACGCGGGGAGATTCAGGTCATTGGCGCTACTACCGCAGAAGAGTACCGCAAACATATCGAGAAGGACGCGGCATTTGAGCGTCGTTTCCAGCCCGTCAATATTGGCGAACCAAGCACGGACGATGCCATCAGTATCATTTGCGGTCTGCAGGATCGTTATGAGAAGCACCACCACGTACACTATACCGAAGCTGCAATTAACGCGGCGGTACTGCTTTCTCACAGGTATATTCAAGACCGCTTCTTGCCGGATAAAGCCATTGACGTTCTGGATGAAGCGGGTGCTCGTGCGCGCATCCATAAAATGTCTCTGCCGCCGGAGATTGCCCAAGTAGATGCCGATCTTGAGCGTGTAAGCAAAGACAAGGCAGCTGCGGCTTCCGTTCAGGAGTTTGAACGTGCGGCACAGCTTCGCGATGAAGAAAAGTCTTTGATTGCCAAGCGTGATGAACTCGAGAAGAGCTGGCGCGCCAAGCTTGACGAGGACATTGTGACCATTGATGAGGACGACATTGCAAAGGTAGTTTCAGGTATCACCGGTGTCCCCGTATCAAGTTTGACCGAAACGGAAGCTTCGCGCTTGCTGCGCACGGAAGATATCCTTCATCAGCGCGTCATTGGCCAAGACGAGGCGGTGATCAAAGTTGCAAAGGCAATCAGACGCTCGCGCAGCCCGCTTAAAGATCCTCGCCGTCCCGGCGGTTCATTTATTTTCTTAGGCCCATCCGGTGTCGGTAAAACGGAACTTGCAAAATCCTTGGCGGAGTTCCTTTTTGGGAGTGAAGATGCTCTGATTTCATTTGATATGTCGGAGTATATGGAGCGTCATACCGTGGCTAAACTGGTTGGTGCACCTCCGGGATATGTGGGGTATGACGAGGGAGGAGAGCTCACAAAAGCGGTGCGTCGTCGTCCTTACTCGGTATTGCTTTTTGATGAGATTGAAAAGGCTCATCCCGATGTCTTCAATATCCTTCTGCAAATTTTGGACGAGGGACGTTTGACTGACGGACAGGGTCGTCATGTGGATTTCTCCAATACCGTTGTCATTATGACCTCCAACATTGGAGCTCGTGAGATTGCAAAGACCAATACCATGGGCTTTTCGGCAGAAGGTTCTGGCGGTCTTTCCGACAAAGAGATTTCTCATCGCGTAAGAAGCGAGCTCAAACGCAGTTTCCGCCCTGAGTTTTTGAACCGTGTGGATGATATCGTGGTCTTTAAATCGCTTACGGCAGAGCAACTTCGTGGCATTGTTGACCTCATGGTTCTTGAACTTCGCGATAGACTGATAACCAATGGCATGTCCATAGATCTGACCGATGCCGCCCGTGATCTTATCGCCAAAAACGGAACCGATCCCGTCTATGGTGCCCGTCCGCTTCGCCGCGCCATCCAATCCATGATCGAAGATCCTCTTTCGGAGGAGCTGCTTGAGGGCAAATGGCAGCCTGGTGATATCGTGCTGGTTGATATAGATGACGAGAATCAGAAGTTGACGTTTAAGAAAACAGAGGGAGAGATTCCGGCGCCTCGCATACGTGAGAGCATGGCGCAGGTAGAAGACAACTTCAGTTTGCCTCCGGTGCCTGAATCCGGAGTGCCCGTACAGGGATCGGGCCTTATGTCGTCTGCAGAGTGATATAAACGAGAAGTACGAGGGCCTTAAAAGCTCTTTGGACTTCTCGGTGTATATGCAGTAAAAAACTTTATACTTCTACTATGACGGTTTGCTGGCTCTTTGGAGCCAGCTTTCATACAGGGGAGGGTCATGGAGTCTTCGCAGTTTGAACAAATACCAGATGACACCGCTGAGCGTCGAGCGCTTGCTATTAAAATGACAGCCCCTGGAACGGCTCTCCGTGTCGCATTGGACATGATTCTCGCAGGACACCTCGGGGCGCTCATCTGTGTGGGTGATCGCGAAAACGTTCTTGCGGCAGGCAGCGATGGATTTGCTCTGGATGTTTCCTTTACGGCAAACCGCCTCTTTGAGCTTTGCAAAATGGATGGTGCCGTGGTTATTGACAAGGACCTTACGCGGATTGTGCGTGCTAACTTTCACTTAAATCCTGACGCTACGCTTCCGACGGCAGAAACAGGAACGCGCCATAGAACTGCTGCTCGTATGAGTCTGCTTACCAAGTCAATCGTTTTGGCGGTTTCTTCTCGCCGTTCGCTCATTACGGTGTATGTTGACGGTCGGGCTATTCAGTTGAAGTCGGTACCGGCAATTATGACGGCAGTCAGTCAGCTTTCCGTTGCCATGCAAAGCGCACGCCAGGCCCTTGACCGGGAGCTTTTACGCCTTACGGCTCTTGAGCTGGACAACTATGTAACACTTGGCGACGTTGCCGAGACATTCTATCTGTTTGAAGTACTTATGACCGTAGCCGAGCAGCTTGATGCACATATTCTTGAACTCGGCAATGAAGGAAAAATTACCTCTATGCAGCGTGAAGAATACTTGGGCGGTGTGAACGAGGCATATAACCTTATGATTCGTGATTATGCTGAAGATTCGTCTGTTGAAAACGCGCGCGCTATCCGTCGGATATTCCATACAACGGAGAATACGGAGCTTCGCTCTGCCCAAGTGGTCGGTCGAATCCTTGGATATGACCAAGACCTTCCTGCGGATACCGCTATGGTTCCGCTTGGCCTGCGTACTCTTTCACGTGTTTCTGTGGTTCGTGATGATATGGCCGCAAAAATTGTTGACGAATATGACTCTTTGCAGGAACTTCTCAACGTGGCCGAAACCAATCCCAACCGTTTGGATGATTTGGGCATTGAGAACCCCGGCGCTCTGGCCAATGCGCTGCGCCGCATGTGGGGGAAGTCCGAATGAGCGTTTCCGGCGCCTGCACACAAACCAAGACTTCTTGCGCCAAAGTTGTCGAGAAGAACAATGGCCCCGATACCGTGGCCGTGATTGTTGCCGGCGGTATCGGTGAGCGCTTTGGCTATCCGGGTGGTAAACAGTTCATTAACCTTTGCGGACTGCCTTTGATGAGCTGGTCCATTTTGGCGTTTGATCATGCGCCGAGTATTGCGCACGTGGTTATTGCGTGTTCTCCGGAAAAAGTGGATGCCGTGCGAGAGTCAGTGCTTTCAGGCCTTAAGCTTCACAAGCCAATTACCTTTGCTGCATCAGGAAAGACGCGCCAGGCATCGGTATATTCCGCGCTTAAGGCAACTCCACGCGGCTTTGATTTGGTGGCTGTACACGATGCGGTACGTCCGCTTATTGAAGTGGAGACCATTGAACGCGTTATTTCTCGCGTGCGCTCAGATGCTGCCCTTGCAGGAGCTATTTGTGCGACTCGTGCCGTGGATACGCTCAAGCGCGTTGAAGGCTCTACCATTGTAAGTACGCCTGACCGTTCGTTTTTGTGGGCTGCTCAGACACCGCAGGTTTTTCGCAAAAAGATTTTGATTGAAGCCCATGAAAGGGCTCTTCAAGAGCGGATAGCGGCAACGGATGATTCTTCGCTTGTTGAGCATTTGGGTGGCGTGGTTGAAGTGGTGGAGTCGTCCAATGACAACATTAAAGTAACCTATCCTTCTGACCTTACCATCTGTGAGGCACTTCTCGGCAAGCATCTCATGGATGGTGCCGACTCCTGTATTCCGTTTGACGGTGAGGAGGCATAAGGTGGCACTTCACATTGGACACGGATATGATGTGCACCGACTTGTGCCGGAGCGAAAGCTGGTACTGGGCGGTGTAGAGATACCCTTTGAGCGGGGACTCTTGGGTCACTCGGACGCAGACGTCCTTGCGCACGCTTTGATGGACGCGCTTTTGGGAGCACTTCGTGAGGGTGATATCGGCCAGCTTTTCCCCGATAGCGACCCCGCGTATGCGGGTGCGGATTCCATGGATCTTCTCGCCGCTGTTGGCGAGCGGGTAAGAAAAGCAGGCTATCATATTGTGGATTGCGACTGCACAATTGCCGCTCAGGCGCCCAAGCTTATGCCATATCGTGATGCCATGCGTTCGCGGATGGCCGAGGCTTTGGGGGTATCCAAGTCGCGTGTGGGCGTGAAGGCCACTACCACCGAAGGGCTTGGCTTTGTCGGCGCAGGCGAGGGAATCGTCGCCTGGGCGGTTGTGATTTTGGAGTCTTAATTTAAAGCAGGGAGTGTACATGCTCGTTTACAATACTCAGACGCATCGCAAAGAGACTTTTACACCCATTGATGAGGGTAAAGTTCGAATGTATGTTTGTGGTCCTACGGTGTATGACCAGATACATATCGGTAATGCACGCACGTTCTTGTCGTTTGATGTAATACGCCGCTACCTCATGCATGCAGGATACGAGGTTACCTTTGCACAAAATTTGACGGACGTTGACGATAAGATTATCAATCGTGCTCTTGAGCAGGGGCGTACGGCGCAGGAGGTTGCGGAGGAATACTCTGCTGCTTTCATTGAGCAAATGCACCGTTTTAACATTCTTGATCCCGACATTCGCCCGCGCGCCACGCACGAGATCAATGCCATGGTTGAGATGATCCAATCCCTCATTGATCAGGGATTTGCCTACGCAGTGCCGTCGGGAGACGTGTACTTCTCGGTGCGAGCGGATCACAATTATGGTGTGTTGTCTGGTCGCGATCTGGATCAGCTGCGTGCAGGTGAGCGCGTTGAGGTCAATACCGAGAAGCGCGATCCGTTTGATTTTGCCCTTTGGAAGGCCGCAAAGCCCGGTGAACCCAGCTGGCCGAGTCCATGGGGAGAAGGACGTCCTGGTTGGCATTCTGAGTGCTGTGCCATGATTCACCGCTACCTTGGGACGCCAATTGATATCCACGGCGGTGGGGCTGACCTCGTGTTTCCGCATCATGAAAACGAAACGGCTCAGGCAAGCTGCTGCTGGCATGAGCCTTTGGCAAACTATTGGATGCATGCGGGCATGCTTCGCGTGGAGGGCGAGAAGATGTCCAAGTCCCTGGGCAACTTCTATACGCTCAAAGAAGTGCTGGATTCCTATTCAGCAGATGCGGTCCGCCTTTTGATGCTTCAGACGCACTATCGTGCGCCGCTTGATTTTTCTTTCGAGCGCCTGGACGGTGCTGTCGGTACGCTTGAGCGTATGAAGACCTGCGTGGCTAATTTGCGCTGGGCCGCCAAAAACGCCGAGAGTACTGAGCGTTCTGTTGACGCTGGGCGCTCTGCCAATACCGGAGATGTGGCACAAAATCACAAGCAGTCTGACTGCGAAAATGAGCTTACCTCCGCCATTGGCACTGCGCGCGAGAACTTTGAGCGTTCCATGGCAGATGATTTCAATACGGCAGAAGCCCTTGCCGCGATGTTCACGTTGGTTACTGCTGCAAATACCTATCTTGCCGATGCGGCCGATGCAATTAACGCAAAATTGACCCTTCATGCTGCGGATACGTTGACAGAACTTTTTGGAGTGTTGGGAATTAGCGTTAACACGGACAAAGCGTCCGACAAACTTCCTCATGAGCTTATTGATTTGGCAAAGTCTCAAGCAGGTTATGAGGGAGAGAGCGTCATGCAAGCGGCAGAAGCTCTTCTTTCTGCTCGCCAAAGCGCACGTGCCGAGAAGAACTGGGTGGTTGCAGATGCCATCCGTGACGGCATTGCCGGTCTGGGACTTCTGATTGAAGACACGGCTTCGGGTGCTCGTCTGAAATACAATTCGCGCAAGGATTAATAGCAAGGATTAATACATGGCACAGAGAGCACAGAGACATACGGCACAGAAGCATGCGGCACAGGGACAGCAGAGACATATGGCACAGGGACAGCAGCCGCACAAAAGAAAGAAACGTGCTGATTCGAGGGAAGCTTTTGGTACAAAAGACCGCCGGAGCGGCGGTTATAGGCCGAGGGACATTCGTACATCTGACGATACTCGCGGAGCCAGAAAGTCTCGAACTTCTCGGCAAAAGAGTGCCTTCGATTTGATTGAGGGTCGCCGCGCGGTTGCAGAGGCGCTTGCCTTAAACATTCCGCTTAAGAATGCGCTGGTGCAGGTGTCCTCGGGCGAGCGTGACCAAGAGATTGAAACGCTTGCCAAACAGCTCTCATCCGAAAGCGTTCCTGTTGAGCGGGTGCCTCGGCAGGTTTTGGACGCCCTTTCAAGTCATGGCGCTCATCAGGGTGTTATTGTGCGAACCCGACCCTTTGAATACGCTGAACTTTCCGACATTCTTGGGAAAGCGGGTTCAAAAGACGCGCTGGTAGTGGTGCTCGACCATGTAACCGATGAAGGTAACTTTGGCGCTATTGTCCGATCTGCTGAGGTAGTTGGTGCTGCAGGGGTGGTGATTGCCAATGCACGTGCTGCACAGGTGGGCGTAGGCGCGTACAAAACCTCTGCCGGTGCCGTTTTGCATGTGCCGATAGCGCGGGTTTCTAACGTATCGCGAGCGCTTGAAGAACTGAAAACCGCAGGATTTTGGACATGTGGCGCTACCGAGCATGCCGCGGACGACGTGTGGAGCGCGCCTTTGGGAGGACGCCTTGCGCTCGTGATGGGTTCCGAGGGTGCAGGCATTTCTCGTCTCGTGCTTGAAACGTGTGATTTTACCTGCAAGCTTCCGCAGCGTGGAAAGATTGAATCGCTGAACGTGGCACAGGCTACGACCGTTATGTGCTACGAATGGTTGCGTCGTGTGAGTGTGGGCGGCGTTTCATAATGTCTGTGCGAGAAGAACGCGAACTTCTCATCGTTGACGGCTATAACGTGATGCACGCCACCGCTCGCTATGAAGGTCTGATCGACGGGGCAAATCAAGCTGACGGCTTAGTGAGCTCGGCGGACGCTGCATATCACATGGACGGTGATCCTTTTATTCGCGCTCGTGAGGCGCTCATTTCCGATGTGGCAACGTTTGCGCATCATCGATACAAGGCGGTCATTGTGTTTGACGGGGCAGGTAACGTAAACCCTGAACGCCCCGATCGTTCGCGAGCCGGTGTCAAACTCATTTTCTCAAAGCCCAATCAAAGTGCGGATACCGTTATCGAAAAACTGGTTACGGAAGCGCGGGAAGCCGGTCGATCCGTTTCTCTTGTCACTTCCGATAAGGACGTTCGTTCAACGGTCGGTTTTGGTCCCGGTGAGGTGACGCGCATTTCAAGTGCGGCGCTTGTGCGTGATGTTGAGGTGAGCGATACGGCTATTGATGATTTACAGCGTGAAACAGGGCGTACGCGTATGACTTTGGAGGATCGTCTGTCTCCCGAGCAGCGACAGCGCCTTTGGAATCTGCTTGATCAGTAGGGAGTTGTAGCTGTTTCAGGTATCCCGCCCGGAATGCCCGCAGCAAGCCTTTACTTGTGGTTTTCACGACCGTCTGTCTCTTAAAATCACCACTAAACACGCAGATTTCAAAAACCCCGTCAAAATCGCTGTTTACGGGTGATTCGATTCACCCGTAAACGCTCAAATCAAAGAAAAATCACCAGTAAACACCGTTCTTATCGACTGCAGTCACCCGTAAACCGCAAGTTTGAAGCAAGTGGCGAGAAGAATTGCGTTTACTGGTGGATTTGCCTCGTCGTAATCACGTTTAGTGGTGATTTCGATTGTCGGCAATCGCGGTTAGCAGTAACCTCGGCTTGCCGAACCCCAGCTAACGGCAGAACTTCGGTCAGTGGCGAGAAGAGCATCCTGCTTGTACATCGTGGCCGTGTCCTCACAGGCGTTCAATGGGACAGCTTGAGCACTATTATTTGTGAGTTTTTTAAGAGAAGTAACTTTCAATAAAATGCCTCTAGACTCCTCCGATAAAACTCGGTATCATTACTCACGCATTAAAAGCCGCTATAGCTCAGCTGGTAGAGCAACTGACTTGTAATCAGTAGGTCCCGGGTTCGAAGCCTGGTGGCGGCACCATTGCATTTTGGCCTCCTGGGTTTTCCGGGAGGTTTTTTATTACTTCTGTGTGCTTCCAATAAGTTAGCCATCGTTTACAATATATGCCTAGCACGAGCCAGCGTGAGTCAGCACAACCACCACCGGCCAGCACGAACCGGCACTCTGTACAGGTCGATGTCGTATGAGGCCTCTATGAACTATCCATATGAAATACGAAAGGAAATAGAATGGTTGACTATAAGAATTGGATTCCTCGGGGTATGTTGGCAGCTTCGGGAGGCGGAGCTCTCGTAGCGCTTGTCGGCGTGGTAATATGCAAAATAAGCGGTACCTTACAGGGCGTTCGCCTCTGCGCGTTGATTCTTTTTGGAGTGGTATTTGTCGCGTTCGGCTTGTTTTTCTTATGGGCAGCCTTTGCGTATCGTGCATTTTCGTATCGCGGCAGGCGACATCTTTCAAAAGACATCGTTGAAGGAGTGGCTGCATACGTGCAGCTTCCTCAGGATGGTTTGGGACTTGATGTTGGCTGCGGAAGCGGAGCTTTGACCATAGCTTGTGCAAAAGCAAATCCTCAAGCGTCAATGATCGGGATTGACCGCTGGGGGAAGGAGTACGCTTCGTTCAGTAAGCGTCTGTGTGAGAACAATGCTCGTGCCGAGAAGATTGGCAATGCTTCATTTCAGGCAGGAGATGCCGTAAAACTTGATTTTGCTGACGAGACTTTCGATGCGGTTGTCAGCAATTACGTTTACCACAATATAACTCGTGTTGATCGACAGCAGCTCCTGCGTGAAACGCTCCGCGTACTTAAAAAAGGTGGCACCTTTGCCATACATGATCTTATGGGCCCTCGGCGCTATGGTGATATGCAGGCATTTATACAGAGCCTGAAAGATGAAGGTTACGAGAGTGTGGAGCTTTTGGATACGGCCTCAGGAAAGTTCATGAGTATGCGCGAAAGTCGTTGGCTCATGCTGTCGGATTCAAAACTCTTAGTGGGGAAGAAATAAGAAGCGCAGAATACTTTATGCACAAAGCCTCAGTAAAGAGGAGAGCGAATGCCTCAATAAGGAGCGCGAATGCCTCACGAAAAAATCTTTCACGGGAGGATAAAAAAGAGACACTGAGCGTAAGTACAATGCGTTAAAGATGCGTACAATATACCAAAGCACTTCTCGGTAAAAATGGAGATTTTTTGATAAGATACGCCCGGGAGCGTGGTTTGCGTTGACAAGAGTGGGGAAGCAACGTATTATTTTCCCGCTTACGAGGTGAGAGATAGGAATTAATCCTTCTTATATCACGTGGTAAGTGCCTGAAAAGAGCAAATGGGGATATGGCACAGCGGCAACTGCGGCGGACTGTAAATCCGCTCCCTCTGGGTTCCTTGGTTCGAGTCCAAGTATCCCCACCACGCCCGTGTAGCTCAGTCGGTAGAGCACTTCGTTGGTAACGAAGAGGTCACCGGTTCAAATCCGGTCGCGGGCTCCATTTGTATTTTTAGGTATACACCGATGCCGGTGTAGCTCAGCTGGTTAGAGCACGCGGCTCATACCCGCGATGTCACTGGTTCGAATCCAGTCACCGGTACCAGATTCTTTGCAGTGTATGTACAGTAATGTGGGTATACTGTTGGAATATACAGAGAAGTTTCACCACGGTCTAGCCCGAGGGTTAGTTCCAGAAGGAGGATTGGCAATGGCCAAGGAAAAGTTTGACCGCTCTAAGCCACACGTAAACATCGGTACGATTGGTCACGTCGACCACGGTAAGACTACCCTTACTGCAGCAATTACTAAGGTTCTCTCTGAGACCGAGGGCTGCAAGGCTGACTTTACCGCCTTCGAGAACATCGATAAGGCTCCCGAAGAGCGTCAGCGTGGTATTACCATTTCCGTTGCTCACGTTGAGTATGAGACCTGGGAGCGTCACTACGCTCACGTTGACTGCCCAGGCCACGCAGACTACATCAAGAACATGATTTCTGGTGCAGCTCAGATGGACGGCGCAATCCTCGTTATTGCTGCTACCGATGGTCCTATGGCTCAGACCCGCGAGCACATTCTTCTTGCACGTCAGGTTGGCGTTCCTTACATCATCGTCTTCCTGAACAAGTGCGACATGGTCGACGACGAGGAGCTCATTGACCTCGTTGAGATGGAAACCCGTGACCTTCTGTCCGAGTACGACTTCCCCGGAGACGATCTTCCTATCGTCCGCGGCTCCGCTCTTGGTGCTCTTAACGGAGAAGAGAAGTGGATGGAGTCCGTCCGCGAGCTCATGCACACCGTTGATTCCTACATCCCAACACCTGCTCGTGACAACGAGAAGCCATTCTTGATGGCAATCGAGGACGTCATGACCATTTCTGGTCGTGGTACCGTTGCTACCGGCCGTGTTGAGCGCGGCGAGCTTAAGCTCAATGAGCCTGTTGAGATCGTTGGTATCAAGCCTACTCAGAGCTCCGTTGCCACCGGTATCGAGATGTTCCGTAAGACCATGGACTTCTGCGAGGCTGGCGATAACGTTGGTATCCTGCTTCGTGGCGTTAAGCGCGAGGATATTGAGCGCGGTCAGGTTCTCTGCAAGCCTGGTAGCGTTACTCCTCACAAGAAGTTCACCGGTGAGGTTTACGTTCTGACCAAGGACGAAGGCGGCCGTCACACACCGTTCTTCTCCGGTTATCGTCCTCAGTTCTACTTCCGCACCACCGATGTCACCGGTGACATCTATGAGCTTACCGATGCAAATGGCGGCAAGGTTGAGATGGCTATGCCTGGTGACCACATCACCGTTGGTTGCGAGCTTATCCACCCAATCGCTATGGAGACCGGTCTTAAGTTTGCTATCCGCGAGGGTGGCCACACCGTCGGCGATGGCCGTGTTTCTACCATCATTGAGTAAACAGCACCGTAATCGGTAATGTTTTCACTGACCCGGTGCCCTTAAGGGTGCCGGGTTTTTTATGAATATCGGATTCTGGTTGACACGGAGTGCTACTAGGTAATAGACTTATCAGCCGCGTCACATTTTAGATCAGCACGTGACCGTGTTCAGGAGGAATAATGCGCACACTCGTTACTCTCGCTTGCACTGAGTGCAAGCGTCGTAATTACACTACGGATAAGAATAAGTCCAACAACCCCGATCGTATGGAGTTGAAGAAGTACTGCCCGTGGTGCCACAAGCACACGGTACACCGTGAGACTCGCTAGGCTAGTGGGTCAAATTTAGGCCAGTAGCTCCAATGGTAGAGCGGCGGTCTCCAAAACCGTTTGTTGAGGGTTCGAGTCCTTCCTGGCCTGCCAGATTAAACCACCGGCCTTACCCGTACGGGAAGGCCGGTTTGTATGTTTGATTGAGTAAGAAAGACCCCGAAGGAGATTAAGGGATGGCAAACCGAGAGCGTAACAAGAGGAGTGTCCGTAAGGCGCGTGCTGCACAGCGTGCACAGCGTGAGGCCGTACAGGCTTCGGCTGCCCCTGTTGCTGAGGCTAAGGCTGCTAAAGTTGCAAAGGCTAGCTCTGCGAAACAGGAAAAGGCGCTTGAGCGCAAGAGCAACCCCGGCTTTTTCGGACGAATCAAGAACTACTTCAGCGGTGTTCGCACAGAGATGCACCGTGTGGTATGGCCAACGAAGCCTGAACTGGCCAACTGGTCACTTGCCGTTATTTGCATGGTTGTCTTTTTTGGTCTGATGACCTTTCTGGTGGATACCGGTATCGTTGCCGGCCTTGTCAGATTTACAGGACTAAGGGGATAAGCATGGCAAAACGCTGGTATGTTCTCCATACCTATTCAGGATATGAGAACAAAGTCATGAACGATCTCGAGCATCGCGTTGAGGCCTATGGTCTTCAGGATGCCGTTGTGGATGTTCAGGCTCCAGGCGAGATGGTTACGGAAGTTAAAAAGCGTGGCGAGAAGGACGTGACCTCCACAAAAGAAGTCAAGTTCTATCCGGGCTATGTTTTGGTACGTATGGAGCTTGACGATAACACGTGGTCCGTCGTACGCAATACTCCGGGCGTTACCGGTTTTTTGGGCGTTGACGGTAAGCCGTCTCCGCTTCGCCGTGAAGAGTTCAATAAAATGATGCGTCGTTCCGGCGGTAAGGCTGACGCAACAACCCTTAAGCGCGTTACCACTGATGTTGAAGTCGGACAGTCGGTACATGTTCTTTCCGGACCGCTTGCGGACTTTGACGGTATCGTGTCTGAGGTCAATGCTGAGTCTGGCAAGATTAAGGTCATGCTCACCATCTTTGGCCGCGAAACTCCGGTTGAGCTGACGCTCGATCAGATTTCCGTCAAAGACTAACAAACGAGTACCACTATCGGTACGAGAACGAAGGTACATCCGCTTGACCTGCCTCATTGAGGATTGCTTCTCGGGAAAAGCGCGACGATAAATTGCGAAATGAGTTATTTCAGGAGGAAGTAACATGCCAGCTAAAAAGGTCGTTAACTTCATAAAGCTTCAAATCCCTGCTGGTCAGGCAAATCCAGCGCCTCCCGTAGGACCTGCTCTTGGTGCCGCTCAGGTTAACATCATGCAGTTCTGCCAGGCATTTAATGCCGCCACTCAGGATAAGGCAGGAGATATCATCCCTGTTGAGATCTCCGTCTACGAAGATCGTTCCTTTGACTTTGTCACCAAGACGCCACCGGCGGCTCAGCTTATTAAAAAAGAGCTTAAGCTTAAGAGCGGCTCGGGTGTTCCTCAGCGCGACAAGGTAGGCCAGCTCACCGATGAGCAGCTGACTAAGATCGCTGAGATTAAGATGCCGGATCTCAATGCAAATGACATTGAGGCCGCAAAGAAGATTGTCGCCGGTACCGCCCGCTCCATGGGCGTTACCATTGCCGAGTAGTTTGTTTTCTCGCCGGCGAGTAATTCTCGCCGGCTTGATGCTTCTCTGAAGGTGGCCATATAAAGGTATGGCCGTGATGTGGGAGGGCGGACGCCCGTTGACCACAGGAGGTATGGATATGTCAAAGCATGGAAAGAATTACACAAGCGCAGCCGCTAAGGTTGAGCGCGCAAAGCTTTACAGCCCCAAAGAGGCAATGACCCTTGCCAAAGAGCTTGCGAGCGCAAAGTTTGATGAAACCGTAGAGGTCGCCATTCGTTTGGGTGTCGATACCCGTAAAGCCGATCAGAACGTTCGCGGTTCGATTTCGCTTCCTCACGGCACCGGTAAGAGCGTACGTGTTGCCGTCTTTGCTGAGGGTGAGAAGGCCCGTGAAGCGGAGGCTGCCGGCGCTGATCTCGTGGGTGGTGACGAGCTTGTCGAGGCCGTCCAGAAGGGCAACCTTGATTTTGATGCAGCTATTGCAACCCCTCAGATGATGGGTAAGGTTGGTAAGCTTGGTCGCATTCTTGGACCCCGTGGTCTTATGCCTAACCCCAAGCTTGGTACGGTAACCATGGATGTCGCAAAGATGGTTTCCGAGCTCAAGGCCGGTCGTGTTGAGTATCGTGCTGATCGTTACGGTATCTGCCATGTTCCTATGGGCAAGGCTTCCTTTGAGGTACAGCAGCTTGTTGAGAACTATGGCGCACTGTTAACCGAGATTCTTCGCGTGAAACCTTCGTCTGCTAAGGGCAAGTACGTCAAGTCCGTTGTTATCTCTTCTACGATGGGCCCTGGCATTAAGGTTGACTCCACAAAAGTTCGTAATTTTATGGAGGACTAAGTTGTACTGGGCATATTGCCCAACAACGTTATAGTGCAGGAACAGGCGAGGTCCGGGTTTTCGGGCCTCGCTTTTCTATGTACCTCTATTCTATGGGTCTCTACAGACCTGTGATGCACTTTTGAAAAGCTGTGAGGTACTTTTTTATGGCGAGAAGACCGATTTTCTCGCTAAATGTGCCTCACAACCCCCTGTTTTGAAGCAGAAAAGTACATCACAGGTCGCAAGAAGTACATCACAGCTTGGCAGATCTACCTCACAGGTCGCAAGAACTACATCACAGCCCGCAAGAATGGCAGAAAGAAAAGCATAGCCTGGATATCACATCAGATGATGATGCAAGATTTGGACTTGACGCACGAGGGGTTGTCGTGCGAGAATGACTAACGCAAGATATTCGTCTTGTAGTTGCACGTTCGCTGCCAAAGACAGCCGGTGTCTGGAAACAGACTTAAAGGGATTTCCCGCCTGCCGAGGTGGTCTTGAAGATAGAATCCTCAGGCCCCGCTTTGGTTGCAAAGTGGGGCCTTTTTCATGGAGGAGTTCGTGTAGAGGGCCAACCACGTGGCGCTCGTGCCCGATACATGGATAAAGGAGGTGTATTGAATGCCAGCACAGAATAAGCTTGATATGCTCGAGAAGATCTCCGCATCTTTGGAGAATTCAAAGGGTGTTTTTGTCATCGATTATCGTGGGCTTTCCGTTAAGGAAACTCAGGAGCTCCGTCGCGCACTTCGCGCCGCTCAATCCGAGATGAAGGTGTACAAGAACAATATCGTCAAGATTGCTCTTAAGAATGCCGGTATGCCGGAGATTGACGACATGCTCGCCGGAACCTGCGCATATGTATTCTTTGAGAACGATCCTGTTGATGCGGCAAAGGTTATCAAGGAAGAGGCAAAGAAGCTCAAGAAGCTTGAGTTCCTTGGTGGCATTGCTGACGGACAGGCTTTGAGTGCAGACGGCGCTAAGGCGTATGCTGATCTTCCTTCTCGCGAGGAACTTATCGCAAAGTTTGTCTTTGTTGCAGCAAGCCCGCTTTCTGGTATTGCTCAGGTTACCGCAGGTCCCGCACGGGCTCTTGCTACCGCACTTTCTGCAGTTGCAGATCAGAAAAACGCTGCGTAGTGTGGCGTAGGTCGCATCATGCAGTAAGCCGCAATATGCGGTTTTGTACGTAGTCGATATGAGCACATAACATTCGTCTGTGCTCAAAACATGCGCACACGCGCACTTTAAAAGGAGAATTGACATGGCTGTCACTAAAGATGAGATTATTGAGGCCCTGAAAGAGATGCCCGCACTCGAGCTTTCTGAGCTCGTTCACGAGCTTGAGGATGTCTTCGGCGTTTCCGCTGCTGCTCCTGTCGCAGTTGCAGCTGCTCCTGCAGCTGGTGGCGCTGCCGAGGGTGCTGCCGAGGAGAAGACCAACTTTGACGTTGTTCTTGAGGGCTTTGGTGCCAACAAGATTGCCGTCATTAAGGTTGTCCGTGAGCTCACTTCCCTTGGTCTCAAGGAGGCAAAGGAGGTCGTCGAGGGTGCTCCTAAGGCTGTTCTCGAGGGCGCAAAGAAGGATGACGCTGAGGCTGCTAAGGCTAAGCTTGAAGAGGCTGGCGCTACCGTCACCCTTAAGTAAACAGTGCTTAAACGCTGATTTACAAGGCTTTTGCGAGAAGATCTTCTCGCATATATGGTCTAACAATAAAGAGGCTGGGGATGAACCCGGCCTCTTTTTTATTGCGTGTACGGTTTTGCTATGTGTACGGTTTTGCTACGCGCACAGTAAAAGGTTTGATGTGATTCTCCACAATTTCTACACAAATCTTGAGACACAAAATATATGGGGAAATGTAAAACCGCAGGTGAATTTTCAAAAGCAATAAGATAGCGAATATATTGCAAGAAATCAAGTATTTCTATTGACGGAAAAACGACACTTGACTAAATTATTAGGTTGCGATAATTGCCACCTTCCACCCTTTGAAGGAGGACAACCTGGTGTCTAACGCAAAGAATGTAGCACTGACTACACCCCAGGCACAGACTGGCCGTAGGACCTTTAGTAAAATCCCAGAAGCTATGCCACTTCCTAACCTCATTGAGGTTCAGCGGGAGTCGTTTGAGCGTTTCATGGGTGAGGGACTGCAAGAGTCCTTCTCAGAATTTTCACCGATCGAGAGCAATAACGGCACGATGGAAGTCTCCTTTGGTGACCACCAGTTTGGTGACCCCATCAGCTCTATTGCCGAGTGCAGAGCCAAGGATATGACCTATCAAGCTCCGCTTATGGTGGATATCACTTTCTTGAACAAGGAGACGGGTGAGAAAAAGGAACAGCTCATCTATATGGGTGACTTTCCTCTCATGACCGAGCGCGGTACGTTTATCATCAACGGCACCGAGCGTGTTGTGGTCTCTCAGCTTGTTCGCTCTCCTGGCGTGTACTTCTCGGCAGAAATGGATAATGGCATACTGGTACACCATGCCCAATTCATTCCTGCACGTGGTGCATGGCTTGAGTTTGAAATCGACAAGCGCGGGCATTTGGTAGTCTCCATTGACCGTAAGCGTCGTATGAGCGCAACAATCTTCCTTCGCGCGCTGGGCATTGCCGTTACCGACGATGAGATTCTTTCGCTTCTTGGAGATTCTGACGTCGTGCGCAATACCATCGAGCGTGATACGGCAACCACGAAAGAAGACGCTCTTCTTGAGGTGTTCCGCCGTCAGCGTCCGGGTGAGCCGCCAACCGTTGATTCCGCTCGCACACTGATTAACAACCTGTATTTCCATCATCAGCGCTATGATTTGGCTCGCGTCGGTCGCTATAAGATCAACAAGAAGCTTGGTCTTGAGATAGCTGCAGATCAGCGCATTTTAACCGATGAAGATATTGTCGCCGCTCTTCAGTTCTTGCTTGCGGTTCATGCAGGTGATGAGACAAAGCATCTCGATGACATCGATCACTTTGGTAACCGTCGCGTGCGCACCGTAGGCGAGCTTGTTCAAAATCAGTTCCGTATTGGTATGAGCCGTATGGAGCGTGTGGTTCGTGAGCGCATGGCGTCTCAGGATCCCGATGATATTGCACCTGATACCCTCATCAATATTCGCCCCATTGTGGCGGCCATCAAAGAGTTCTTTGGTTCTTCTCAGCTGTCTCAGTTTATGGATCAATCAAACCCTCTGGCCGGTCTTACCCACAAGCGCCGTTTGTCAGCGCTTGGCCCGGGAGGCCTTGCGGGTCACAAGTCGGGTTCCAGCCGCCGTACCAACGTGCCAACGGCTGTCCGCGACGTCCACAACTCACACTACTCTCGTATGTGCCCCATCGAGACTCCCGAAGGCCCCAACATCGGTCTTATCGGCTCGCTGGCACTGTATGCGCATGTCAATGAGTACGGTTTTATCGAGGCTCCGTATCGTAAGGTCGCAGGTGGCAAGGCTACCGATGAGATCGTATGGATGACGGCAGATGAGGAAGAAAACCACATCATTGCGCCGGCAAATACGCCCATTGATCCTAAAACCGGCCGTTTTGTTGAGATTGACCATTCCGGCAAGGTAGTCAATGCCGATCGTGTCATTGCACGTACGCGCGACTTCGACGGTTCTTTTGGTGCTCCCGCACAGGTGTCCGTTGAAGACGTTGATCGCATGGACGTATCTCCGCGACAGCTTCTTTCCGTTGCGGCAAACTTGATTCCGTTCCTTGAGCACGACGATGCAAAGCGTACGCTCATGGGCGCGAACATGCAGCGCCAGGCAGTGCCTCTGATTCGCTCTCATGCACCATACGTTGGTACCGGCATGGAGGCCAGAGCGGCTCTTGATTCCGGAGAGCTTATTTGTGCAAAACATGCGGGCGAGATTACCGAGGCAGACGCCGCTCATGTAACCGTGTATTCGGATGAGTACGGCTCGGAGACGTATGATCTTCCTAAGTATGAGCGTTCCAATCAATCTACCTGCATAAATCATCGTCCCATTGTCAAAGTGGGCGATTTGGTAGAGAAGGGTCAGCCGCTTGCGGACGGTCCTTCCGTCGATCACTCCGAGTTGGCGCTTGGCGCAAACCTTACCGTGGCATATATGCCGTGGGAAGGCTACAACTACGAGGACGGCATCATTGTTTCCGAGCGCGTTATGCAAGAGGATCTTCTCACGTCCGTCAATATTTCTCGTCATGAAATTGATGCACGTGATACCAAGATCGGCTCCGAAGAGATTACGCGTGAGATCCCCAACGTTGGTGAGGATATGCTCGCCAACCTTGATGAAGACGGCATTATCCGCATCGGTGCCGAGGTTGGCCCCGGAGACATCCTTGTTGGTAAGGTCACTCCAAAGGGCGAGACATCGGAGACGGCGGAGGCCAAGCTTCTGCGTGCTATTTTCGGCAACAAGTCCAACGATGTCCGTGATACTTCGTTGCGCGTTCCTCACGGTTCCTATGGCCGTGTCGTTGACGTTGTACGCTTTGATCGCAAGGACAAAGGCTCTGACGAGAAGGGCAATGAGCTTCCTCCCGGAGTCAATACGCTGGTTCGTGTCTACATTGCGCAGCGCAGAAAGATTCAGCAGGGCGATAAGATCGCGGGTCGTCACGGTAACAAGGGTGTTATCTGTAAGGTTCTGCCTGTTGAGGATATGCCGTATATGGCAGACGGTACGCCTATCGATGTAATTCTCGACCCATTGGGCGTTCCTTCTCGTATGAACGTGGGACAGCTGCTTGAGTGTCACCTCGGCTGGGGAGCCGCTCATGGCTGGGACGACGATGACGCAGATTCCAAGCGCTATGTGCCCGGACCTATCCATGTGTCCACACCGCTCTTTGACGGTGCAACCGATACCGATGTTGCGGAGATTGTCCGTCGTACCAACATCAATATGCTTAACAAGGCTCAGCAGGAGTATGGCGAGCATATGCGCGAGGAGTTTATTCCCCAGCTTAACGGACGCGGTAAGACCACCCTCTATGACGGTCGTACCGGTGAGGCATTCAAGAGTCCCATTACGGTTGGCTGCTCCTATATTCTGAAGCTCGGCCATATGGTTGACGATAAGATCCACGCACGTTCAACAGGTCCATACTCGCTGGTTACTCAGCAGCCATTGGGTGGTAAGGCTCAGTTTGGCGGTCAGCGCTTTGGTGAGATGGAAGTTTGGGCACTGTATGCATACGGTGCTGCCAACGTTCTCCAGGAGATCTTGACCGTTAAGTCTGACGATACCAATGGACGTGTAAAGACCTACGAGTCCATCATCAAGGGAGAAAATATTCCTACGGCAGGTATCCCGGAATCCTTCAAGGTTCTGGTTAAAGAGATTCGCTCGCTTGCTCTGGACATTGAGCCAATTTCATATCGCAAGCGCAACGAGCAGACTCACAAGCCAACCGAGGATACGAGTGAGAAAACCTTTGATGTTCTTGCCGGGCTTGAAGCAAACGAACTTGATGCCGATCCGTCTCAGGCTGACGATGATGTAGCAGCACTTGTAGGCGACGCGACCACCGATAAGGAGTAGCGACTGTGGCAGATTTCGATTCCACTGATTTTGACGCCATTAAGATTTCCCTGGCGTCCGCTGAAGATATTCGCAAATGGTCCCATGGTGAGGTAAAAAAGCCTGAGACCATCAACTACCGCTCCTTGAAACCGGAACGTGACGGTCTTTTCTGCGAGAAGATCTTTGGACCGGTGAAGGACTGGGAGTGTAACTGCGGCAAATACAAGGGCATTCGCTTTAAGGGCATTGTCTGCGAGAACTGCGGCGTTGAAGTGACAACCGCCAAGGTTCGCCGCGAGCGCATGGGCCACATTGAGCTTGCCGCTCCGGTAAGCCATATTTGGTACTTCAAGAGCCCCACAAGCTTCCCACTTGCGCGTCTTCTTGACATCAAGAGCAAAGATCTTGAGAAGGTTCTCTACTTTGCGTCGTATATCGTCACGAGTGTCGATACCGAGGCTCGAGAGGCTGACGCCGAAGATCTGCGCGAAGAGCTGGCAGCGGATCTTGAAGAGCTTGATGCCGAGCGCGATGACCAGATTGAGCGCCTCAAAGAGCAGGGAAAGCCTGCCGGCGAGGAGTTTGATGACTTTGAGCCTCTCTCTGAGGATGAAATTCGTGCCGGTATTGCCGATCTGGAAGAAGAGTACGAGGAGGAGAAGGTTCTTCGTCGCGAGGCATACGAGAAGTTCATGCAGCTTGAGACTCGTGAGCTCATCACCGATGAAGGGCTCTTCTCCGAGCTTAAGCGCTACTATGGCATTTACTTTAAGGGCGGCATGGGTGCCGAGGCAATCCGCGAGCTTATCCGTGGCGTTGATTTGGATAAAGAAGCCGAGGAGCTCCGCGCCATTATCGCCAACGAGGATTCTCAAAAGCAAAAGCGCGAGAAGGCCATAAAGCGTCTTGAGATTGTTGATGCCTTCCTTAAGGGCGGAAACGATCCCGCTAACATGATTCTTGACGTCATCCCCGTTATTCCGCCTGATCTTCGTCCTATGGTTCAGCTTGACGGCGGTCGCTTTGCAGCATCTGACCTCAACGATCTGTATCGCCGTGTTATCAACCGCAATAACCGCCTGAAGCGTCTGCTTGATCTGGATGCTCCGGCAATCATCGTCAACAACGAGAAGCGCATGCTTCAGGAATCCGTCGATGCCCTCTTTGACAACGGTCGTCGTGGCCGTCCGGTAACCGGCAGGGGAGGACGTCCTTTGAAGTCTCTTGCCGAGGCACTCAAGGGCAAACAAGGTCGCTTCCGCCAGAATCTTCTGGGTAAGCGCGTCGATTATTCCGGCCGTTCCGTTATCGTCGTTGACCCGCATCTGAAGTTGCACCAGTGTGGTCTTCCGTCGGCCATGGCGCTTGAGCTCTTTAAGCCGTTTGTGATGCGCCGCTTGGTTGAGCTGCATAAGGTTGAAAACGTCAAGGGTGCGAAGCGTGCCATTGACCGTGGTCTTCCTGCGGTTTGGGACGTCCTTGACGAGGTCATTCAGAATCGCTTGGTACTCCTGAACCGTGCACCTACGCTTCACCGCCTGTCCATCCAGGCGTTTGAGCCGGTTCTTGTTGAAGGTAAGGCAATTCACCTTCACCCGCTGGTATGCGCTCCGTTTAACGCTGACTTCGACGGCGACCAGATGTCGGTCCACGTACCCCTTTCTACTCAGGCACAGACTGAGGCTCGCGTACTCATGCTTTCGTCCAATAACCTGCGTAGCCCTGCATCCGGTAAGGTGCTTACCGTACCTTCTCAGGATATGGTTTTCGGTGTGTACTTCCTTACTTCGGAAAAGTCCGGCGAGCAGGACAAGACGCTGACGTTTGCAAGCTTTAACGATGCGCTTCTCGCCATTGACACAAATCCCGATCAGGATATTCAGGCGAAGGTTGTCGTTCGTGTAAGCTCGGCTGATGCGAACGCGCATGACGAGAATGGTCGCCCAATCTTCCGTATTATGTGTGGTCGTGGCCAGTTTGAGGACTTGGACGTATCCGAGCATCCTCAGCGTTTTGAGACAACGGTTGGCCGCATCATCTTTAACCGTCAATGCCTGCCCGAGGATTACCCGTTCATTAACTATAAGATGGTGAAATCCGATATTGGCATGTTGGTCAATGATTGCTGCGATCGTTACCCGATGGCAGACGTTGAGCCGATCCTTGACGCCATTAAGGCAACGGGATTCCACTATGCCACCATTGCCGGTTTGACCGTCTCCGTGTGGGACGCAGTCATTCCCGACAATAAAGCACAGCTTTTGTCTGAGGCTCAGAAGCGCGTCGATCAGATTAACGAGTACTACGAGGACGGCTTCCTTTCCGAGCGCGAACGCCACACCGAAGTTGTTAACGCATGGACGGAGTGCACCGATACGCTTGGCTCTGAGATGCTTGAGGGCTTTGCTGAGAATAACCCCATCTACATGATGGCCGATTCGGGCGCCCGTGGTTCCAAGACGCAGCTCCGCCAGCTTGCCGGTATGCGTGGACTTATGGCGGATATGTCCGGTGAGACTATCGACCTTCCCATTAAGGCAAACTTCCGTGAAGGTCTTGAACCACTTGAGTACTTCATTTCAACTTATGGTGCACGTAAGGGTCTTGTTGATACGGCTTCTCACACATCTGACTCAGGATATCTGACTCGCCGCCTTGTTGACGTTGCGCAAGACGTCATTGTGCGCGAGGAGGACTGCGGTACCGATGAGGCAATCACGTATCCCATTATTAAGCCTGGTCAGAGCTCCGTTGATGCCGATCTCGTAGGCCGTTGCGCGCTTGAGGACGTTTGCGATCCCAAGACCGGCGAAGTTCTTATCGCGGCCGGTGGCTACGTAGAGTCCGTTGGCGATCTGAAGAAGCTTATTGAGCACGGGCTGAAGAAGATTCGCCTCCGTGCGCTGCTTACCTGCAAGTCCAAATACGGCGTGTGTCAGAAGTGCTACGGTTGGGATCTTTCTACCCGTCGTCCGGTCAACATCGGTACGGCTGTCGGCGTTATTGCCGCTCAGTCCATCGGTGAGCCGGGCACTCAGCTTACGATGCGTACCATTCACTCCGGTGGTGTTGCCGGTGCCGAGGATATTACGCAGGGTCTCCCGACGGTCGCTCGTATGTTCGACGTTGTCGGTAATGTTAACGAGAAGATCCTCGGTCGTGAGGCCGACCTTGCTCCTGTTTCGGGCACGCTTCTCATTACGCCGGAGACGACCGAATATCTGCTTCGGATTGTTGACAGTGAAGATCACTCGCGCATTCTTGAGGAGTGGCGCGTTCCTGCTTCCGTTCGTTTCATGCCTGATATCGAGGAGGGCGTGGAAGTTCGTGCGGGCGATCAGATTACGCGCGGCTTTGTTAACTTCCGCTTGCTGCGTAAGCTTACTGACATCGAATCCACGATGCACACGTTTGTCGAGTCCGTTAAAGACGTCTATACGTCACAGGGCGTTGATCTGAACGACAAGCACATTGAGGTTATTGCTCGTCAGATGCTTCGTCGCGTTCAGGTTACGAACCCCGGAGATTCTCAGTATCTGCTGGGACAGTACGTTGACCGGTATGTCTTTGCGGATACGGTCAGGAATATCACGCTTGCCGGCGGTACGCCGCCTGAGGCCGAGCCTGCCATTTTGGGCACCTTAAAGGTTGCAAGCTCCATTGACTCCTGGCTCTCCAGCGCTTCGTTTATCCGTACCGCGGGCGTTCTTACGTCATCCGCCATTGAGGGCGATGTCGATCACCTGTTGGATCTCAAGTCCAACGTCATCGTCGGTAAGCAGATTCCTGCAGGTACCGGACTTTCCGCGTACAGCGACGTTGAGCTTACCTATCACGGTACCAAGATTGACGGACCCACTTCCGATAGGGCAAAGGTGTTGCCGGATTGGGCGCCACAGAGCCTTAAAGACATTGAAGAGAAGCTTCCAAAGCAGCTTGATTGGGTTGGCGACGAGTACGGCAACGGGAGCATTTTCTCGAAGAACGGGCGTACCCTTTCAAGTGAGGATGCCAAGCTGTACCTCTTTGACGACCTTGGGGTTTCCCAGCGCTGGACCAATAAGTTCTCCGAGGTTGGCATTGAGACGGTTGGAGATCTGATTGGTAAGACCGAAGAAGACCTTCTCCGCATTGACGGCATTGGTTCCAAGGCAATTGAGGAGCTCCGCCAGGGTCTTGATGCCCGCAACCTTCTCTACATCCTTGAGCCCGATGAGGACGAGGCCGACGCCGAGGATCTTTCCCAGCTGCTTAACATGGTCTTCTCGCCGGATGCTGACGGAGGGTTGATGCTTGGTACGGCCGCTCCGGCAACGCATGAAGGCTCTGACCTTGAGCTCATTGGCAGCAGCAATACCGATAACCTTGATTCAGATATCATCAACGAAGATCTTGGCTCGCTTGATGACCTTCTTTCTCAGGTTGTGCGTCTCGATGCACAGGCAGAAGGCAAAAAGACCAAGTAGTTTTGCTTCGTGCAGCGATGTTTTAAGAACCCCGGCTTTGGTCGGGGTTCTTTTTATGAGTATGGGGGCAAGCAGATAATGAGCTGAGTGAGCGAGAAGGACGAATACGTGCCGTGTAAATATCGCGTAGGTATCCGTAAAGCAGGTATACTTGCAAGGAACGATTTCGATGGAGATAGAGTGGATGGCTATGAGTGAACTACACACAACCTGTGAGCCTATTTCAGAAGAAGCGCTTCGTGAATTTCTCGTGAACGACGATGTCATCTATGATGCAACGCAGATTTTTGATGCGCTTTCGGACTTTACCCGCTTTCAAATTCTTGGTGCGCTTGCACTTGGCGAGAAGAGCGTTACGGAGCTGCAAGACCTTCTTCCTGTCTCACAATCGGCAACTTCGCATCAGCTGCGCCTCCTGCGCGACAGGGGGCTGGTTACCGCTCACAGAGACGGTCGCCGCGTTATTTACTCTCTTGCCGACGAACATGTTATTACGCTGATCAGTGTGGGCCTTGCGCATGCGGCACACCTCCACGAGTAAGTCGAGACGCGCGGCACACCTCCATGAGCGAGCCGAGCGTTGAGGGGCGCCGGAGTCAGCCTTGCACATACGGCATGACTTTGCGAGTGCCTAGCCCCGTTCATCGATTGATGAGAAAAACCGGCGTGATTTCGGCGTCATTTCAAGTATGCTGGTAAAATTAAACGGTAGTAGATTTTGTGAGCGGAAGTTTTGTGAACGGTACGTTTGTGGGCGGAGACTGCAATAGGGGAGTCTGCCTGCACTGTCCACGTCTGCACTGTTTATATAATAACGTAATTATCGGGGGAGACAATAATGAGTGACTATCGCGTCATAGAAGTTAAACAGAGCGTTTTGGCGTCCAACGAGCAGAAAGCCGATGAGCTTCGCAGCAAAATGAAGGAAAAAGGAACACTGCTTATTAATTTGATGTCGTCTCCCGGGTCCGGAAAAACAACGACGCTCCGTCGAACCATCAAGGCACTGAAAGGGGAGCTTGATATTGCCGTTATGGAAGCCGACATTGATTTCGATGTTGATGCCGCCGCTATTTCAGAGGTGGGCGCTCAGACGATTCAGCTTCATACGGGAGGTATGTGTCATCTGGACGCCGCTATGTGCGCACAAGGGCTCGAAGGTCTTGCCGCAGGCGATGCCGACGTAATCTTTTTGGAAAATGTGGGCAACCTTGTGTGTCCTGCGGAATTTGATACGGGAGCAGGCGTTAATGTCACCATTTTATCTGTTCCCGAAGGGGACGATAAACCGCTTAAGTATCCCCTTATGTATCAGGTTTGTGATCTGGTGCTTGTGAATAAAACGGACGTCATGCCATATTTTGATTTCGATTTTGATGCCCTTTGCAAAAACGTCGCCATGCGCAACCCCAAGGCACGCGTTATCCCCATTTCGGCTCAGACGGGAGACGGCATGGACGTGTGGTATCAGTGGCTGCGCGAGCGCGTTGCAGCGTGGAAGACAGAGAAGTAAGGTTAAAGTGGTTTCATCTGGCCAGATAGGAGAGGAAATGGCTGAGGAGATTCCTGTACGTGTAACCCCGCCCGACGGCAATCCTATGCGAGGAGACTTAACCGATGCGGAGATTGCGGCTCGCAATGTATTGCCTGTGACCAATCCCGCTGGCGAGGCCATCAAAAACATTAAAGAAAATCACATTACCGAAAACAAAGACGTGGTGTCCTACCGCAAACCAAATCCGAACGAACCCGGCCCTGCTGCTGGTGAGCCTTTAAAACCCGGCGTTCTTCGCGAAGTTCAAAAAATTACCGACCGCCTGGGCCACAAAGTGACCAAGGATGACCCTGAATATTGGGGTATTGCATCGGTGATGACCGAAGAAGAAGCCGCCGTTACCAAGCACATGAAAGTGCGCGTGCCCATGACCTTCTCGGCACTGCAAAGTGCCACCGGTTTGGCGGCTCCAAAATTGCAGGAGCTTCTCGACAGTATGTCCATCAAGGGCATCATTGAATACAACTGGGAAAACGCCGAGCGAGAAAAACAGTACGTGCTACCCATGTTTGTGCCCGGCTCCGCTGAGTTTACCGTCATGAATGAGAGCCAGCTGGAGGAGCATCCGGAGATAGCGACGCTGTTTGAGCGCATGACGTATCTGCCGCTGAAAATGGCCACGAAGCTGGTGCCTCAGGGAGGTGCCGGCATAGGTATGCACGTGATTCCCGTTGAGCGTTCCATTGAGCAGGTTAACCATACGGTTTCGGTGGAGCATATCTCGCATTGGCTCAAAAAATACGATCGATATGCGGCAACGCCGTGCTCGTGTCGTTTGGCCGAGCGCGTCCGCGGCGATGGTTGTGCCGACGATCCCGAGGACTGGTGCATTGCCATAGGCGACATGGCCGATTATTGCGTGGAAACCGGCAAAGGCCACTATATCACCTACGACGAGGTTATCGACATTTGCCAGCGTGCCGAGAAAAACGGCTTTGTCCATCAGATCACCAACATTGACGGCGAGGACAAAGTCTTTGCTATCTGTAACTGTAACGTAAACGTTTGCTATGCCCTGCGCACCTCGCAGCTGTTCAATACGCCAAACCTTTCCCGTTCGTCTTTTGTGGCTCATGTGGACGCGGAAAAATGCGTGGCATGTGGCGGTTGCGTGGAGGTATGTCCGGCAGGAGCGCCTCAGCTGGGGCAGAAGCTTTCCACCGCGCATGGCCAGCCTACCTATCCTACGCAGGATCTTCCGGACGACAAATTCTGGGGCGAGGCTGACTGGGACTGGAATTATAAGAACAACAACCGCATTGAGTGCCACGATACTGGCACCGCTCCTTGTAAAGTTGCCTGTCCGGCTCATATTTCGGTGCAGGGATATCTCCGTATGGCGGCCGAGGGGCGCTATCGCGACGCTCTCGAACTTATCAAGAAAGAAAACCCCTTCCCGGCCGTCTGTGGGCGCGTGTGCAATCGCCGCTGCGAGGCGGCATGTACGCGTGGCACGGTTGACGAGGCCATTGCCATCGACGAAGTCAAGAAATTCATTGCCGAGAAGGACCTTGAAGCAGAACATCGCTTTGTTCCCGAGCCGGTGATTCCTTCCAACCGCGGTCGCTTTAAGGAAAAGATTGCCATTATCGGCGCCGGTCCTGCGGGTCTTTCATGCGCTTTCTATCTTGCGGAGCATGGCTACAATCCGGTGGTGTTTGAGAAAAATACGCTGCCCGGCGGCATGATGGTCTATGGCATTCCTGCCTATAAACTCCAGAAGGACGTGGTGGCTGCAGAGATTGACGTTCTGCGTGAAATGGGCGTTGAGATCCGTTGCGGCGTTGAGGTGGGCAAGGACGTCTCTTTGAACGATCTGCGCCGGGACGGCTTCAAAGCGTTCTATGTGGCCATTGGCTGCCAGGGAGGCCGCAAAGCCGGCATTGCCGGAGAAGACGCTGTCGGCGTAAGTACTGCCGTTGAGTTTTTACGGACGGCTCTGGATGACCCCGCGCATGAGGTTTCCGGAAAGACCGTTGTCGTCGGCGGCGGCAACGTTGCCATTGACGCAGCTCGTGTGTCTATGCGCTGCGGAGCCGATGCGGTGGCCATGTATTGCCTTGAGCAGCCCGATGAGATGCCGGCACTTCCCGAAGAGATTGCGGAGGCGCGTGAAGACGGCGTTACCATCAATAACGGCTGGGGTCCGGCCGCAATAGAAACCACGGAAGACGGTCGTGTCCGTGGCGTTACATTTAAGCGCTGCACGCAGGTGTTTGACGAAAACAAGCGCTTCTCGCCACGCTATGACGAGACCGACACCGTCTTTGTTGAAGCCGATAACGTGGTGCTTTCCATCGGCCAGTCCATCGAGTGGGGAAATCTGCTTGAGGGCGAGGCGGTGGAGCTTGGTCGTGGCAAGGGGGCTGTGGCTGATCCCAAGACGTATCAGACGGCGCAGCCTGATATTTTTGTCGGCGGCGATGTATATACCGGTCCGAGTTTTGTCATCAACGCCATTGCCGCGGGTCATGAAGCTGCGGTTTCGCTGCATCGTTTTGTGCAAGCGGGGTCATCGCTTACCATTGGTCGCAATCAGCGTCATTACGTTGAGCTGGATAAAAGCGAGATTGCGCTCAATCCCGATTCGTACGATCATGCGGGTAGGCAGATTCCTGCGTGCGGAAAAGTTGAGAGTATTCGTCATAACTGGAGCGATGTTCGCAAGACGTTCACGCCTGAGCAGGTGCGCATCGAGACCGCTCGCTGCCTTAAGTGCGGTGCATCCGTGGTTGATGCTAACAAATGTATCGGCTGCGGCCTGTGCACGACACGCTGCGAATTTGATGCGATACATCTTTTCCGGGACAACCCCGAGTGTTCCACGATGGTGCGTGCGGAAGACAAGAAAACAAAGATTCTGGGGTATATCGGCAAGCGAGCCGTTAAGATCATCAAGAACAAGAAGCGCAGCGTGAAATCCGCTAAACCCGAGTCGCACGTGACCACTGATGAGCTTGGCAATCCGGTACCGACCGGCAGTACGGGCATTTCAAGCTGACGTTGATTGTGCCAGGCGGAGCGACGGCTGAGTTAAGGTAACGGACTAGGGTCAAGACAATGGCGCAGTCAAAGTAACGGACAGGCTAAGGGCGGACGGTTCATGCATGAGCTGGGCATTGCATTTTATATCATTGATATGGTCGAGGACCTTGGACGCCAAAATGACCTCACCTCAGTCGCCCGCGTAAAGCTGCGGCTGGGGGAGGTCTCAGGTGTCATTCCGTCGTATCTTCAAGACGTATGGCGTTGGGCGGCCGACCGCACGGAGCTAATGCGCGCGGCCGAGCTTGAGATTGAGAGCGTACCGGCAGTAACCCGCTGTCTTGATTGCAATCGCACCTATGCCACCGTTAAGTATGGCCGTACGTGTCCGTATTGCGCCGGCGAGAAGACCGAGCTTATCCAAGGCCAAGAACTTGAGCTGGATGAGATTGAAGCCACGTGAGAGAGCAGTGTTTCCTTATTTGCAAGATTCGGACAACTGTTGTAGATATGCTGTAGATAGTAAAACTATCTAGTGATTTGTAGCGCCTAGTCATCGTGTATCAAAAAGCTCCACTATCGTAAAATGTAGTCGTCCTTCAACAAGCAATCGCCCAAGCGAATGGTGAACCCGTGCTAAGACTGGAACGCATAAACGGAAAAAATGTATGGGATATCCTTGAACTCAAGGTGTCTGAGGAACAGAAGGCTTTTGTTGCCGGAAACGACGTGAGCATTATCGAGGCCTATACCTCCATAACAGGAAACGGACAGGTATTTCCCTTTGGTATCTACGAGGGTGCTGTACCGGTGGGTTTTTTGATGGTCGGCTTTGGCGCGGACGACTGCTGGGACGACGCTCCGGCGATAGCTTATGGTAGCTACGATCTCAGACGTCTGATGATAGACGCAAAGCATCAGGGTAAAGGATACGGGAAAGAAGCCCTCAAACTCGTGCTGGAGTTTATACGCACCTTCCCGTGTGGCAAGGCAGATTATTGCTGGCTTTCCTATGAACCTGAAAATGAAGCTGCTCGGAATCTCTATCGTTCGTTTGGATTTGTTGAGACGGGCGAGAAGGACGGCGAGGAATTGATTGCCGTTTTGAAGTTAACTTCAGATGTACCTGAAAGAACGTCCGGTAATAAGGCACTTCTTACCAACGGCGCGGTATTTCCCTCTAGCAACGAAGAGCTTTTCGCTAACGATAAAGTATTTCCCTCTAGCAACGAAGAGCTTCTCGCCCAGTTCTTCCAAGCGGAAAACATGCGCGATTGGGAAACATACGAGACGTTCCTTGCTGAGGATGTTGTTTGGGAACTTCGAGAAGCCGGGAAAACTACGACAATCCGAGGCAAACGCGCATACATGAACCACATTCGTTCTGCGTACAAGGGGAGCGGTGCAACGTTTAGCTGCGAGGGCCTGTATGCAGGGGTCGATAACTCCCGTCTTGCCGCCATACTTGTAAACGACGCAGGTACGCGCTCGTGTGATATGTTTTGGTTTGAAGACGAGAAGATCGTCTTTGAGCTTGAGGTTATTTTGGGCTAAGTTGAATTAATAGCGCTGCCTTGAATTAATAGCGCTGCCAAAATGACGCCAAGTTGGTACTGCCGGAACAGCACTGCCAAAAATGCGCCAAGTTGGTAATGCCAGAACAGCGCTGCCATACTTGCTGCAAGTATGGTTATATCTGCCAAACTTGCAGCAAGTATGGTTCATATATACCAAACTTGCAGTAAGTATGGCAGTTCAAGCCATACTTGGCGCATTTCCGGCAGCACTACAAAGCACTACAAAATTCCGACAGCTCCGGCAGCTTCGGCAGCACTACAAAGTTCCGGCAGCCCTGGCAGCACTAGCACTTCCAACAGCGCTACAAAGTTCAACCAATACGATGCTCGTTCAGGCAATTTTTAATTGAAACAAAAATAGTTAGACAAGGCTAACTCTATGGACTAGAATGACAGTGATAAACAACAAACCAGAAAAGAGGTTTACATGTATCGTTTCCCAGCATCGTCTTTTACACGCCGACAAGCCATAGCTCTTCTCGGCACCTTAGCCGCCGCGTCTCTTGCAGGCTGCACAAACAATACCTCTTCCACTCCCGAGTCAAAAGAAGCGAAAAAGCCACTTGTGCTTACCACGTTTACGGTCATCCAAGATATGGCCGCAAATATTGCGGGCGACTTTTGCGACGTGCAATCCATTACAAAGGCGGGAGCGGAGATTCACGATTACGAACCAACGCCCGAAGATCTTAAGCTTGCCCAAAAAGCCAACCTGATCCTCAACAACGGTCTTGGACTTGAGCGCTGGTTCGAGCGTTTTGTCGCCGACTCGGCAGCTGAGCGCGTAGATTTGAGCCAAGGGGTTACTCCCATGAACATCTCTGAAGGAGAGTATGCGGGAGAAGCCAATCCGCACGCATGGATGTCTCCTGCAAATGGCCAAATCTACGTCGACAACATTGTAAAGGGCTTGAGCGCTTTGGTTCCCGACCATGCGGATGACTTTGCAAAAAACGGCGAGAAGTACAAAGATAAGCTCCAAAAGATCTCCTCGGATCTCACGGAAGAACTCTCTTCCCTGCCTCAAAATCAACGCACGCTGGTAACGTGCGAAGGAGCTTTCTCGTATCTTTGCCGCGATACCGGTTTGAATGAGATCTACCTTTGGCCGGTCAACGCGTCCGAGGAAGGTACTCCGCAGCAGATTGCAAAAGTGGTTGAAGAGGTCAAAAAACAGCAGGTACGCTCCGTCTTCTGCGAATCGACCGTCAGCCCCAAAGCCATGCAGCAAGTTGCCGACGAAACAGGAGCCATTCTCAAGACGGACGAAGCTCACATGCTCTATGTGGATTCGCTTTCCGAAGCAACAGGACCGGTACCCACGTATCTCGACCTTCTTAAACACGATGCGGATGTCATCGTCGAAGGACTCACGGGAAAGAGCGCGAACTGACATGTCACTTAACGTTTCAGAGGTATCCGCCTGGTATGAGGGAAGCCAAGACAAAACGCCCGTCATCCACGACATCACCTTCACGCTCAAAAGCGGCAGGCTCTGCGCTCTTGTGGGCGTCAACGGTGCCGGTAAATCAACGCTGTTCAAGGCTCTGATGGAACTCATTCCTTTCAGCGGATCCATCACGTGGAACGGCCGGCCCTTCCGCGAAGCGCGTCGCCAGGGACTCATTGGATACGTACCGCAAACAGAAGCCATCGATGCCTCGTTTCCGCTGCTGGTAGAGGACGTGGTTATGCAGGGGCGCTACTGCCATCAGGGCTGGTTCCGCGTTCCTTCGCAAGAAGATCGCACACTCGTAGCTCAGGCTCTGGGACGAGTAGGGCTTCTGGAGCTGATAGACCGGCCGCTCTCACAGCTTTCCGGCGGACAACGTAAGCGCGTTTTTGTGGCACGCGGTATTGCCCAGAAAGCTGAGTTGCTGCTGCTGGACGAGCCGTTTGCAGGGGTCGATGCAAAATCCGAAGCAATTATCACCCAGCAGCTCCGCCTTCTTGCAGAAGAGGGACGCACGCTGCTCGTTTCCATCCACGACATCCATTCGGCCCGGGAGAATTTCCAGGATTGTCTGGTTATCAACAAGACGATAACCGCCCAGGGTCTTGCGTCCGATGTTTTGAGAAGCACCGAACTTCTCGCCAGCCTGGGACTGAGCGAACACGGACATATCGAGGAGGTGCCTCATGCCTGAGATCGAAATCCTCAAATACGCGTTCATGCAGCGCGCTTTGGTAACGGGCCTTGCCACCGCATTCGTATGCGGCCTTTTGAGTTGCTGGATTACGCACATGGGATGGTCGCTGATGGGAGACGCCATTTCGCACTCCATCCTTCCTGGCGTAGTCATTTCTCATCTTTTGGGGCTGCCGTACCTGGTGGGTGCTCTGGTTTTTGCCCTTATTACGGTCATACTGGTCGGACAGGTCAAGAAGAGCCAGATTGTCAAACCAGACACAGCCATAGGCATCGTCTTCACAACGTTTTTTGCTCTCGGCACCGTCCTGATATCCAAGGTGCCCAGCCAAATCAACCTTTCGCACATCCTCTTTGGTAACTTGCTTGGCGTCACCGTTCCCGACATGCTGCAGGTACTTCTCATCGGCCTCCCCATTGCGCTTGTTCTTGTGCTTAAAAACAGAGACCTCACGCTCTTGGCGTTCGATCCTACCCATGCACAGGCAATCGGGCTTTCCGTGCGGTGGTTGACTTCGCTGTTGCTGATTGCTCTTGCCTTGGCTATCGTGATATCACTGCAGGCAGTAGGCGTCATTCTCTCCGTTTCGCTTTTAATCGTTCCGGGAGCGTGCGCACGGCTCCTTACGAACCGCATGCGCCACATGCTGTGGATCTCCCCGCTTATTGCCATCGTGAGCGTGCTTGTAGGCATTACCGGCAGCTACTATTTCGACGCTTCGTCCGGTGGCATGATCGGCCTTACCCTTGGAGTCATCTTTTGCATTATTTTTGTTATCAGGAGCCTGCCTTCTGCAGCGCGCGTTTAGAAAGCTTCCATCCGGGTAAGGACATATCACGATAAAAACCTCGACCTGGTTTACATCATCCGATGAACCAGGTCTTCGGCATGGAGACTAGCATGAGTATGTTGCAAAACATGTGGGCACTCCTTACCTCTCGCTGGGATTTCTTTGGTGGACTGCTTCTTGAACATATCAAGATTTCTTTTGCGGCAGTTATTATTGCCATCATCGTAGGTGGTATAACCGGCATTCTCATAAGCCACTTTCAAAGAACCGCAAAGCCCACGCTTGCCGTCATTAACTTCCTCTACACCATCCCATCCATCTCCATGCTTGGTTTTTTGATCCCATTCTCAGGAATCGGCAACGCCACCGCCATCATTGCCCTAACGGTTTATGCACTGCTTCCCATGGTCATCAATACGCATACCGGACTCACCAACATTGATCCGCTGCTCGTTGAAGCTGCTGAAGGCATGGGCAGTACTACCCTACAAACGCTTGTCAAAATCAAAATCCCTCTGGCACTTCCCGTTATCATGTCGGGCATTCGCAGCATGACCGTCATGACCATTGCTCTTGGCGGTATTGCATCCTTCATCGGTGCGGGAGGCTTGGGTGTTGCCATTTACCGAGGTATTACTACCAATAATTCAGCCATGACCATGGACGGCAGTCTCCTTATTGCCTTTCTCGCTTTAACCGTAGATTTTTTGCTTGGATGTATCGAAAAGCGCATGAAGCTCAGAAGTGCCGAGGCGCACAAGCATAATAAAATTGCAGGTATTGTGGGCATCATCCTTACCGTCATCACTGCCGTTGCGCTCTTTTTGCCTTTTGGTCAGAAAGAGACTATCAATATTGCAACCAAACCAATGACTGAGCAGTACATACTTGGTGAGGCGCTCAAAGAACTTATCGAACACAAAACGAACCTCAAAGTAAATCTTACGCAGGGAGTCGGTGGCGGCACCTCAAACATTCAGCCCGGTATGGAGAAGGGCTCGTTTGATATCTATCCGGAATATACGGGTACCGGATGGAACCTAGTCCTAAAAAATACCGATTTCTATTCCACCGATAAGTTCTCACAACTTCAGAGCGAATATCGGCAAAAATACAATATGGACTGGCTAGGGATGTACGGATTTGAGAACACTTTTGGCCTTGCCGTCAGGAAAGACATTGCCCAAAAATATAACCTGCAGACCTATTCCGACCTTGCACGCGTCTCAGGCCAGCTTACCTTTGGCGGAGAATACGACTTCTTTGAACGTGAAGACGGCTATACCGCCCTTTGCGCGGCATATGGGATGACCTTCAAAAATACCGTCGATTTAGACATCGGTCTTAAATATGAAGCCATGAGCCAAGGAAAAATCGACGCCATGATAGTCTTTACTACTGACGGAAAGCTCAATACCGCCAATGTCGTCGTTCTAAAAGATGATCGCCACTTCTTTGCCTCATATCAGGCAGGTAATGTAGTGCGAAGCGAGGTCTTGCAAAAACATCCCGAGCTCAAGGATCTTCTCGACAGCCTTACCAACACCATCACCAACGAGGACATGGCCCGTATGAATTACGAAGTTGAAACCAACGGCAGGGAGCCCAAAGACGTGGCCCATGAATACCTTGTGTCCAAGGGTCTCGTGTAGGAGGTAACGCCCATGACGACTGCAATCGAATTCCAACACATTCACAAAGCCTATGGCGAGAAAATCATCATCAGTGATCTTTCCCTTACGATTGAGCAAGGTGAATTTGTCACGTTCATTGGATCTTCAGGTTGCGGCAAAACAACGCTTCTCAAAATGGTCAATGGCCTTAACACGCCCACCAGCGGAAACGTTCTTGTTAATGGAGAAGACATTCGCGAGAAGAACCTCATTGAGCTGAGGAGAAACATCGGCTACGCCATCCAAGGCAGTGTCTTGTTCCCACATATGACCGTTGAGCAAAACATTGCCTACGTACCCAATCTCCTTAACAAAAAGGATATAAAGCGAACCAAAGATGCCGTTACCAAATGGATGCAGATTGTAGGCCTTGACGAAGAGCTTAAGAATCATTACCCTGCGGAGCTTTCCGGAGGTCAGGCACAGCGCGTAGGCATTGCTCGATCTCTTGCAGCATCGCCTAACATTCTGCTTATGGACGAGCCTTTTGGCGCGGTTGACGAAATTACTCGCGATCAGCTTCAAGAAGAAATCAAGCGTATCCACAACGAAACGCACATTACCATTCTCTTTGTTACTCATGATATTTCCGAAGCACTCAAGCTTGGCACAAAGGTATTGGTCATGAATGCAGGAGAGATCCAGCAATATGGAACGCCTCACGAAATCTTCCATAAACCCGCAACGGATTTTGTCGGGCAGTTGGTAAAGCGTGGTGTCTATCAGGATCTATCTGCCGAAAACGATTGATTGTGTCTGACTACGCCTGTCTGTTGCTTGTTCATCGCCTATACGTTGCTTGTCCGTTGCTTGCTTATCGCCTAGGCCTCGGGAACATATTCGGTGAGACACGCATCCAGGCCGGCTTTAAGCTCTTCATGGTCCATGTGCCGACCGATGAAGCAGAGTTTTGTTTGGCGATCCCCCAGTCTGGGATCCCAGTCTTCGCGCAGCTCGGGCTTCTCGTCAAGCAATGTTTCACGAGCCTCAGGCGGCATGGAATCATAAAAGAGACCATTCTCGTAAAATTGCACCTGCTTACCGGCCTGTTCAAACACATAGCTCATATCGGGATCTTGCGCCACCCACAGCGACCCCTTCACGCGAATGATGCTCTTGGGCCATCCGGACACGAACTCATTCAGTTTCCTAAGGTTAAAGGGCTTACGACGCTTGTACACAAAGGTTGTAATCTCGTATTCCAGCACCTCAGGATCTTCATGCTCTTCCGGATGCTCCATTGCATCCATCCATGCAGCCGACGCATAGGCCTTATCAAAGTCAAAACGACCGGTGTTGATAAGCTCGGTGAGAGGAATGTTGCCGTTTTGAGCCTCAACGATAACCGCATCTCTTTGTAGCCCGCGCACCAGAGCCTTGAGCTCCGTCAGCTGCTCTTCAGTCACCAGATCGGTCTTATTCAAAACCAACGTCGAGCAAAACTCGATCTGTTGAATCAAAAGGCTCTCAATATCGTCTTCCTCTATGCCGCTGGCGAGAAGAGCTTTTCCGCCGTTAAACTCATCGTACATACGCGCGCAATCGACCACGGCAATGATATTGTCAAGGCTTACGTGAGAGTGCTTGGAGGTATGCTGGCTCTGATTGCAGAATGCCGAGATGTTGTAGGTGATGGGGATGGGCTCACAGATGCCGGACGCCTCGATAATGATGTAATCAAACTCCCCAGTATCGGCCAAATCGCCAAGCTGCAAGGTAAGATCATTTGAAAGTGTGCAACAAAGACAGCCATTTGTCAGCGGGATAACATCGCCCTCTTTTGCATATCCACCGTCTCGGATCAAGCTGGCATCCACGTTAATCTCACCAATGTCATTCACGATAACGGCAGCGCGAATACCTTGGGTATTGGCAAGGATATGATTCAAAATGGTTGTTTTTCCTGCACCGAGATATCCGGTAAGCAGGGCAATTTTGACTTCTTTGGAATCGGCCATCACAAACTCCCATCACGAACTACCGCCACTGGCGGCCATCACAAGCCCCCATCACTGACCATAAAGAGGAACCCCAACCCGAAAGTCGGGGTTCCGCCGTACGTTCCAATATACCTTAGAAACTACCACGAGTAATGATGGTGCCTTCCTTCATAATCACGTCCATGTTTTCCGGCGTGAGATCATGAATGTTGGAAGCAACATCACCCTTCACAACCAAAAGGTCGGCAGAAAGACCTTCCTCAACGGCGCCGAATTCATCCTCTTTACCGAGCATTTTCGCACCGTTATAGGTCGCGGCGGAGATGGTATCCAGGATGGAAACGCCAACTTTATCGACAAAGTCATACATCTCGTCGATGGTGACATAGCCATACGGCGTCACAAAGCTGAAGGAATCGGAGCCGATGGTGATGGTAATACCCAGCTCATAGGCTTTGCGAAGGTTCTCGTATGTGCGCGCAAGGCCCTTCTCGACAACCGTCTCGCCGGGAAATGCGTCAAGTTCGGGAGTCCAGTCAGGCGGATAGGTGGAATACCACGTGGGAAGAAAGCCGATGGTAGGCGTAAAAAATGTCCCTTGTTCCGCCATGAGCTTCATCGTACGCTCATCAAGCTCAAAACCGTGGATAAGCTGCGTACAACCAAAACGCACGCAATCGTATGCGGCATCAAAGTTGTTGTATGAGTGCGCATACAGAGGAATTCCCACCAGCTTGCACTCATCGGCAATGGCCTTGATCTCTTCTGTCGAGAAGAGCTGCAGGCGGTCAGAATCCCAACGCCAGATACCGCCACCGGTAGCCCAAATTTTGATGCCGTCGGGGTTCTCACGGAGCCGACGACGGATTGCCTTACGAAGCTCCCACGGACCGTCAACCTGATCGCCCCACGGATGACCGTCTTTGGAAATCTGTAGCGGCAGGTGATGAGAGTCACCATGGCCAGCAACGCGGCAGAAGCCAAGACCGGTGGCAAAGATGCGCGGCCCTGCCATAATGCCCATATTCACCAGGTCACGAATGGCAATACCGTTGCGCCCAATCTCAACGACGGTAGTCAGGCCATGCGTAAGAGCATCATAGGCTTGCTTTACGGCACACGCCTGCTTTTGAGCCACGGATTCGATGACCCAGTCATTGTCGTTGTCGGTAAGATTGCCTGAAAAGTGCAAGTGAGAATCTATCAATCCCGGCATAACCGTATGGCCGGTTGCATCATGAACTTCATAGCCGTCGGGCACCTCGGTGCGAGATCCTGCATACGTAATCGTTTTGTCGTCAACAAGAACAACGGAATCTTCAACGGGAGCAGCACCGGTTCCGTCAACGAGCTTCCCACCCACAAAAGCATGCTTACTCATACTTCTCACATCCTTTTCTGACTCCGTCTGCCTGATTTTTGCAGTACAGACACATGGCCTATCTGAATAGTAAGCCTTGGCAAACTTACAGACAAGAATCCTTTGCGGATATGCGGTAAGTGGAGCAAAAGCGCCCCCGAATGGATGTTAGTTCATACGTTTCAAGATATATGTTTACTAAGGCTAACTTTTGGGGATATACTGAACAAGATAAGCAACGAAAGGAGGATCCATGCTGAACACGTCTATTCTCGCTTCCACGTATATTCCGAGAGCTGAGCGGGCACTGAACCGACAGCTTACAGCAGGCCTCCGCAGTGCCATTGGAATTGCGTGTGGAGCTTTGATTTTATCGATTCTCAGTATCCGGTAGGTAACATATCTCCCCATAAAAGCTGTGCCACGTGTTTGGTGCAGCTTTTTTGTGCCGTATCAATGCGCTACATCATGCCCTACATCATACGCTTGATAATGAAATCAAATACCCGCGTGGGAAGCACCGAGTGCCAAAAGATGCCGGCATGCGCGCCCCTTCCCGCAAGATACCGAGTTTTCGGCCTGCGCGCGTTTACCGCTTTAAGGATGGCCTTTACCACCACACTCGGTCTGCTCGCAATCGGCCCGTTATAAATCCCCCGTATGTTACGGGCAGTTTCGACGGCACGATGTTCATATACGCCACCGCGAGAAGATGCCTCCAGGTGGTCGGCCGCGATATAGGGCCAGTTGGTTTTTATGAAACCCGGCTCAATAAGAACCACGTCAATACCAAAATCACTCAGCTCCATACGCAGGGCGTCAGAAAGCGCCTCCACGGAATATTTTGTCGCATGGTACCAGCCGCCAAGATAGCTCACCAGGCGGCCTCCCACCGAGCCGATATTGATGATTCGGCCACACCCCTTCATCCTCATATACGGAAGAACCCTTTTGGTAAGCTCAGCCAAGCCAAAGACGTTGACCTCAAATTGGCGGTGCGCTTCGTCAGAAGTCACATCTTCAATGGCTCCAAACGACCCATAGCCTGCATTGTTTATCAATACGTCAATGCGTCCCTGCTCACTGACTACCCGCTTAATCACGGCAGTGCAGGAATCCGCATCGGTAACATCCAGGTGCAGCGGGTGAACGCCACATGAAATCAACGGCGCGATTTTCTCGACACGTCGAGCGGCACCGTAAACAATATGTCCCTGCTTGGCAAGAGCTTCCGCGGCTCTGTAGCCCATGCCGCCGCTTGCCCCCGTTATGAGAATGACTTTTGGATCCATGCATATCACCTTAAAGACTAAAAACCGTATGCAACAAAAAACCACTGGCAAAGGAGCACGTGTTAGCCACCAGCGAAAGTTCTACCGGATGTTCAAAGCGGTATGTTACCCGATAGAGAACACTCTCGACAACGATTGCGCTCAACTCCAAGAAACCCACCGCAATATAATAAAGCACAAAATCTTGCGTAAGACCTGCCGCAAGAAGGGACAGGTATACCACAAGCGGATTCGTTGCCACTTGAGCAAGAGTCACAATCAACAGACGACGCGCGTCCCGGATATGAAACAGAAACGCAGCAACAACAAGCTCAACGGCAATCGTTACCGTCAAGCTCCGGACAAAAACAAAAAGCATCTCTTGGACGAGGCCGATGCTACACTCCACAAGCATCAGCCTGATCGGCACAGTAAAGCCCTCCAAGAAGTAACGCGAGCGATACGGCTGCCAGGGCTGCAAGCACAAGCGGGCTTGATAAAACGAACCCCAAAAGCGCCGGCAGTGAGCCTACCGCCAACGAAAACGAAGCAATGCCAAAGGCCATACCCTTGGCGCAAGGTAAAAGTCGGGCAAGGACGGACAATGTAATCGGCATCGTGAAGTTAAATAAAAACACCGCAAGAAGCCCCGCTACCGGATATTCCCACGCAAACAGAAACAAGAGCATCGAAGTTACAAGAGAGACGGTAGACGTCAAACGCAGTCCGTATTTGTCGGCGATTACACCACCGCAGGCTTTTCCAACGACAACGCCTCCGACCGCAAAGGCCGCAAGAAGCAGATCTGCCTTCCACGGAAACATCATCACCATGCCTGCATAACTACGGAGAAGTACGGTTGTCGCCAAAAGAACTACCGCCATCGCCCGAGCGCGCGTAAATATCGGCACCATAAAAGGCAAATTGTGCTTTTGCCAGTGCTTTACGTTCATACGCCAGAGGGCAAAAACCATGGCAGCGCAAATCAAAAGTAACGTCAACAACGTAAACGCAACCAGGAGTTTATTTCTTTGAACCAGGAGCGTAGCCAGAAAAACTCCCGCCGCTCCGGTTGAAATAAAAATGCCGGACGGCGCCGCGCGCTTCTCGGAAACATTCAGTACGTCAATGCCGCCAGCACAGTGAAATACCGCATTCCCTATGGCCAAGAAACACACCGCAATCCAGGCACAAACTCCCAAAGGAACCAGAGAGACGACGATGCCAAACGTAATAAGAGCAAAAGAAACCAATGCCGCGCGCTCGTTCTTGTCGACACGGTCAAGAAGCGCACCTATGGGGAGCTGCAGTGCAAAGGCAAGCATGTCGTATAAGAGGATTGCGAAAAACACCGCAAACGGACTTGGCTGACCTGACGTGCCGGCAAGATTCAGCGTTGCGCTCACCGCTCCGAGCATCGTGGACACACAGGCAAGATCCACAACAAAATGGCAGATGGCATAGGTAAAAACCATCGATCCTACTGCCGTCGGTTCGGGAACAGAAACCTCTTCTTCATGTGCCGTATGGGACATCGTGTATGCCGCGTCCGCTGCGCTCATCCGTATCACCCCCAACAAATACGCGCGCTATTTTTTACTTTTTATAATGGCAACAACCGCAATGATTGCAAATGCGAGAATAAGCACCGGCACTATAACGACAAGTGCGTCACCGGTGCCGTTGGTTTGCGCAATCGTCTCGGTAACCCTATGGGTAGGAGATTCCCACTCGGGCTCGGGTATCTCATCCGCATAAACAGTAAGGGGAAAGAGCATAAGACATGCCATAAGTAACAGTGATGTTGAAAGTAATACCGATGTTGAAAAAACCTTACGCCGGGACATATCAGCCTCCACTCAACCTAACAGCGCCGGATAGTGCGTGTGGGCGTCATCGAGACAATACAGCGTTTTCTCCAGATACCGACGTGCCCACCACTGTGCCTGCACAAGATCGGCATCATGCCAATTCCCGCATTCTTCAGGACGTGCACCGGGAATCTCGCCCTCATAATCACGGGCAAACTCAAAAAGACGTATGAGCAGATCTGCTACATCCATCGGCTCCGCTTCACCAAACACCACAAGGTAAAACCCTGTACGACAGCCCATTGGCCCAAAATAAATAATGCGAGAAGACCATGCGGGGTCATTGCGTAAAAAAGTTGCTCCCAGATGCTCAAGGGCATGCACCGCGGCGGTATCCATAACAGGCTCGCGGTTCGGGGCCGTAAGGCGCAGATCAAAGGTAGTTACTACTGCGCCGGTCTTCTCGTCAACATCGCGACGAGAAACATAGACGCCCGGTTCAAGGACCCGATGATCGACGGAAAAGCTTGCAATGCGCTCCATACGATTGCCTGTAAAAACGCCCATTAGTAATAATCCTCCGTTTATTATTTTATCTTGGTACGTCTATATTACATTTACACATATATATTATTCAAATTCCGGTTCTTTGAAGATCACCAAGACAAGCGCCAATACCAAGATCACCGATGGCAATACTACCTGCTATGACCTCACCGGTGCCGAGTATACGGTGTACTCCGACAAAGAGGTGACCAAAGAGGTTGGCAAAGTTACCCTTGACGGTAATGGTGCCGGAGAGCTTTCTGGTATCAAAGCCGGTACCTACTATGTCAAGGAGACCAAGGCTCCTCGCGGCTATGCCTTGGACGAGGAAACTCATGAGGTAACTATTACATCAGGTCAGACCGCAGAACTTGCAGTCAAGGATGTACCTCAGAACGACCCTGCTCGTATGACTGTCCAGAAAGTCGATGCTGAGACAGGTAAGCCTTCCGCTCTCGGTGCGGGTACGCTTGCAGGCGCTGAGTTTACCGTGTCCTACTATGATGGGTTCTATACTAAGGATACCCTTCCTGAGAAGCCAACACGTACATGGGTTTTGAAGACAAACGAAAAGGGCGTTACAAGCCTTCTTCGTGCAGCATCAGATAAAGATTCATATCTCGTATCTGGTGACGAGTTCTATACCAATTCATTTGGCCAGCCGACCCTTCCTCTTGGTACAGTAAGTGTTCAGGAGACAAAGGCGCCAAAGGGCTATATGTTGCCTGAATCCACTGAACTCAATGTTCAGCAGATTACGTCTAACACTAAGGTCGAGACCGTGACAGGCGAGCTTTTGCCAAACGTCTCCGAGCAGGCTATCCGTGGCAATATGAAGTGGGTCAAAGCTATTGAGGACACGCAGGTCCGTGTACCAAACGCGCTTTTCAAGATCACCTCTAAGACCACCGGTGAGGCTCACTATGCCGTAACTGACGCTAATGGTACCTTTGATTCTTCTGCACTGAAGGCAACCAATGATACCAATGCCAATGATGCAGCGGTAGACGCTGATGGTAAGGTTGATGAGTCTAAACTCAACGCTGAGGCTGGTATTTGGTTTGCTGGCGCTAAGGACGCAGAAGCCAAGGCTGATGATACCAAGGGCGCATTCCCCTATGATACCTATGAGGTCGAGGAGATCATTACATCTGCCACCGAAGGTACCAAGCCTGTCAAGTTCGATGTAACTATTGCCAAGAACGGTACGACCGTTGATATGGGTACCATCGATGACCAGCCTTATAAGCCACTTATTCAGACTGAGTTTACTGACGAGGGTGGAAATCATGAGGTTGAGCCAAAAGAGGTCAAGCTGAAGGATACGGTAAGCTACAACAACCTTATTCCTGGCAAAGAGTACACCATGACTATGACCATTCACGTCAAGGATAAAGATGGCAAAGACGAGGGTGAGTTGAAGGACAAGGATGGCAATCCTGTTACCACTACGGTCACCTTTACACCTGAGAAGTCTGACGGCACCGTTGAGGTTCCTTATACGGTAGACGCCAGCAAACTTGAGGGTAAGGACATCGTGGCCTTTGAGTCTTTGCAGAAGGATGGTAAGGAAGTGTCCGCTCATGCTGACATTACCGACAACAATCAGACTATTCATGTAAAGAAGACTCCTGAGACTCCAAAGACACCTAAGAGTGTTCCTAATACTGGACAGTCTCCATTCGCAATGGTTGCTGTCTGCGCAGGTGTACTTGGTATCGCAGGCTCCGGTGTGTGGATGTTTATCCGTCGTCGTAAGGCTTTGAAGTAGTCACACATGACAATACCTGTACGGTAAAAAAATACCCCTTGGATATCCAAGGGGTATTTTTGTGTTGGCTTATAGAGCCTTTGTTATTCATAGTGGTCGAGTACCTGATACTCTTCGGTGTGACCTTCTTCTGGGTGATAGACGGTGCGATAGACGTCACGTACTGAATACGAAACATCGTGGTCGTCTAAATAGTCGGCAGCTTCAGCGTTTGAATAGCAAATATGCCCATCAGAGAATACGATTTCTCCGTGATCAAGTACCTGCTCTGACCATGCAGGTTTATCGACTACATAGCGTGTTTCGGTGCGATACACTGGCTGCTTTTCGCGAGGCGCAGATGGTGTATAGGACGCGCTCGAATCGCTATTGCCATTATTTGACTGTGCGGGATTGTTTTCGCTTGCAGCGGGTGTCTCTGGCGTCGTTGGCGCGGCAGGCGTCTCAGGCTTTGCTTCTTCTGTAGGCGCAGGAGCAGGCTTGGAAGGCTCGATGGTATTACCGTCCACGTCGGTTACAGTCTTACCACCAGATTCGCCAACCTTGTCCTTTTCTTCGTCTGGAAGTCCATCGTGGGTTTCTGTGTTCATGGTATAGCCGTCGGAGCCATTCAACACGTCGCTCGTCTTTGGCTTTTCGCTTTCAGGTGCAGGCGCATCCGTTGCAGGGGTATCTGTTGTGGCACTCTCCGTAGTATTTGTATTCTCAGACGCGCTCGGTGTGCTGTCATCAGAGGCGTTTGTGGTATCTGTGGTACCGGCGTCGTCTGCGGTATCGCTCTTGTTGTCTGCGGGCTTAGATGTAGTATCGTCCGTCTCTTTGGGCGCTTCTGTCTTGGGGAGCGGCGCCTGCGTACCCGCGTCGGTTGCGGCTTTACTGTCAGATGTGTCAACAACGGCGATTTGCACGTTGTCGTCCTTGTCGGCGACAACCCAGGTGACATCTTTGATGTCTGTGTGCGCCGTTTCGCTGTCGGCTTTCACGGATGTGTTATTGAGACGCTTGGCGAGTGCTGCTGCGCGACGCGGCGCGTACCAGACGTTGTTTGCTGCGGTGTCCTCAGAGGTCTCTTTTACCATCACGTGGCCATCTTTGACAGATACAGACACGTTATCAGACGCGGATACATCATCGCCTGCATAGGTGAGGTTTGTGGTTGCATCTGCGACATCTTGGGTCGTGAGCTGGGTCTTGGTTTCCTCTTTTGCCTGCGTGAGTGCAGAAGGTGTCTGCGTAGGTTCTGCGGTTGGCTTCGTGTTTGTGCCGTGGGCGAAGACTGCGCCAATTCCGAGCGCTGCTACAACGGCAACGGATGCGGCTCCCGCTGCAATGGTTTTCTTGGTGTGTGTGGTAAGTGGTTTCATTTTTTGCTCTCTCTGCGTAAGATTTTTAAGCAAATCCATTTTGTAGCATAGCATTTCCCCTGAGTCTTCACATAAGTTCCGCAATTGATCTGCCTGCGTACTATAGGTATTTATAGCCTACTTAGAGATATTCAGAATCGCCTACCTACGCAGAGAGTATCATATCTTTCTTTCTACGCTTAAAACGCACAGCCGCCCCCTACCTCATGCCATCCCACTCTGCCAGAAACCTGTCAACGAACTCCCTCATATACGCTTCGCGGGCGCTGCCGATTTTGCGCGCCGACCGGGTATTGAGCAGCGGCACCAAATTGAAGAGCTTCTCGTAAAAGTGATTCAGCGAGCTTGAAATATGATTGCGATATTCCTCGCCGCTCATATCCGGCACAGGTGCCTCATCCGGGTCGTATAACGCGCGGTTATGGCTGCCACCGTACGCAAACGTACGCGCAATCCCGATGGCTCCCAGAGCGTCAAGGCGGTCGGCGTCCTGCACGCAGGCTCCCTCAATTGTTGACGGCTCCACGGAATCCGTTCCGGCATACGATACCTCGTCAATCGCTCCTACGATAGCGCGAAGCTCTTCCTCCGCAACACCCTGCTCGCGCAGAAATGCCGTTGCACGGTCTTTGTCCTTGGCAGTCTCGGGCGAAAGCTTTCGGTCATCGACATCATGGAGAAGCGCTGCCAGCGCCACGATCTGCTCGTCAGCGCCTTCTTCCTGAGCCAGCCGAATCGCCATTTTATAGACCCGCAGCGTATGGAAATAATCGTGTCCGCTTGCATCACCCGCAAAGACGTCTTTTACATAGTCGATTGCATGTGCAATGATGTCTTGATTCATGAGATCTTCTCGCCTTACTTTGATGCCTTTTTGCCACACACACGATCAATGAGAACATATATGTATCCGATAATTATAAAAATGACGAGAAGAACTCCAATGGTCGCAAGCACCGTAGGAATACCGAGCTTGTCAAAATCCATAAACCCATAAGGCCAGCGCGTGGTTTCCTGCACTCGTACACCGCACAGGCTCACGAGTGTTGTAATGTAGGCAAAGTATGCCAGCGGATATAGGGGCCACAGCAGTGGTTCTTGTACTTTCATGGTCGGTTTTTCGTCAAAAATAAGCCAGTCGAGAACAGCGCAGAGCGGAATAAGGTCGTGCAGGACAAAGTTATTCGGATTGAAAACTCCATTCTTAAAAACGCCGCCGTGATCGAGCAAGAAATACGCCACAAGTCCGGTTACCGTAATACCAAGCATAAGGGTGTGCTTGAGCTTTGGAAGCCACGGCTTCTGTCCGAGCTCTCGATTTTTGTGAATTTGCACGATGTTGCACCAGTAATACAACACCGTTGCGAGGTTTGAGATATTGGTAAAGTACAGAAAGAAATTACCGTGAAACGTTAGCTTAAACAGTCCAATTGAGTTGACAAGAGCTATCGTTCCCACAATAGCGATGAACAACTTAAACGCGCATGACGCACCGCGAGATTTAATAAGCATGCATCCTCCTCAAGAGCTTGCTGTTTGCCCGTTGATTCTACACGTTTTCTTTTCTTGCAACAGCTTGTCTTTAAGGCGGAAAACTTGACGTATTAAAGCTTTGGCATTATCGCTTACTAACAAGCGAGCCAGATATATTGATATCCGGCTGCAGAGACTACAGGACGTACACGTTCTTACTACATTACCGAGGCCTTGGAGAATGCTATCGATGAGTTTGAGCATGAAGCTGAACTCATAAAAATGGTTGAAGACTATCAAGCAGGAAGACTTGAAACCATAACGCTTGATGAGTTGAAGGAGAACCTTGGCTTGACAGATTAAGACCAACAAAATATTCAGCGTAAATTGGGAAAGCTAGATAAGCAAACTGCCAAAAGGATTACATCTAAGCTAAGAGAAATTTCTCAATTAGATAATCCTAGAAGTATGGGAAAAGCACTCAGTAGCAACAAAACCGGGTTTTGGAGATATCGAGTAGGTGATTACCGCATAATCTGCGATATCGAAGATGAAGTACTCGTTATTCTCGTAGTTGAAGTAAACCACAGAAGTAAGGTTTATGCTACAGTTTACGCTAAAGCTGTGGCTATTGAGTAATATCAGCTAACCCCTGGCCCCACCCATCTTAAGTGTGGGTGGGGCCAGCTACTTATAGGAGGAGTAATGAATACTAAAGACATTACGTGCTTGGTTATTTCAGCCATTCTTTTTCTTTTTTCAATTCAATACCACCGAGGAAAGTGGTATGGATCGCTAGCAGGTTATAATGCATTGCCAAAAGATGCTCGGGAGTATATTGACATTCGACCCTATGTGCAGAGAGCCTCAATGTCGTCTTTTTCTATGGGGTTGCTTTTATTGACCTTCGCTTTCGAGTGGTGGTTGCGGGAAGTTAATCCCATCATCTTTGATGTTGTTCTATGTTTTTCCAGTATATTTGCAATAATTACTTTTTTTAGAATGGTTAAATACATCATTATGAACGGTCGTTAGCGGAGGCAAACGAGAATTTTTGCTAGCAAATCCACCACTAAACGAGAATTTCTGGAATCTGCCGGAAATCGACTGTTTAGTGGTGGATTTTCCCGTAAAAACGATGTTTAGTGGTGGTTTTTCCGGAATTTGAGCGTTTAGTGGTGAATCAAATCACCACTAAAGAGCGCTTTTGATGCCCCGCAATCGCAACGATTGATGATATCGAGGTTATAGCCTTTGTCTGTTTTTAGTCGCTCTGCGCCATACGTGAGGCTTTTGTTTTTGAAATCACAGCCGAACTTTGACATATCCAGCTTGCCGATGCTTTTAACCTCGCTTTTGAGCATGGAGATATTCCATGTTGAAATCTCGCCCGTCTTGTTGTCCGCAATACGATACGCCTTGATTTGATCCTCAGTAAGACCGTCACAGTACGCGATATTCTCGTCCGGTATCTCAGCCCAGCCAAGCGATTTACACGACGCAACGCGTATATGACCCGTGACAATAACCGGGTTTTGTCGGCTTTCTAGGACAATTTGGCCACGTAAACCAAACTCCCGGATAGAGTCTGCAACAGCTGGAATTGCCTTCTTGTTATGCCGTGCATTACGCTCATACGGGATAATGTCAGAAATCTTCACATGAAGCCTTTCAGACGAAGTAGGATCACCCCCCCCCCGCCTACGCGGGGAACACGCAATAATGGCATCCGCATCAGCGTCTGTATATTTCAGCTCGCTGTTTTTGCCACCCTTATTGTCGCCTTCCAGCTGTTTCGGGTCAGCGCCAGTGCCTTGCGGTGTGGTCGCTGCTGGCCGTTGTTTAGAGTCTCCCGCGTTCGATGTAGTAGTGGTTGTCGTTGTCGTAGTCTTGTTGTTGCCTTCCATAGCATCTCCTTTTCTCCCGACATTCCCAGGCTGTCGGCGTACCTTTTCTCACGAGCTTTTAGTGACTTCCCGTCCTGGTCACGCATTAAAAAAGCGACTATCCCTAGTCGCTTTTTTAATGCGGTTTGATTACCAGTCAGAATGACACTGCTCCAAAACACGCTCTTAGATGCAATCCCGGAAAATACAACAGACGATAAGCTGCCGTTTGTGGCAGACTTCGCCCTTCTCTTAGCTCCTCCTTTCCTTGCTTTGTATCGGGCCATTGCGGCAGATGCAGGTGGTGAGTGGTGGCTGAGAGGAGGGCGTTTTTCGCTTAAGAGCTCTACTGTTTCTTTGGAGATTGCAGCTGGTCTCATGGAACATGAGGATAGAAGTGCCTTTGTGATGCCAAAGATTGGAAAAGACATTGGCGAGGGTGTCTTTGAACAGATGCTCTGGGCGCTCGATAAGCTCGGTATACGCGATGAGTGGACCGCTTCCAAGAGCCCCTATAAGCTCACCAGGCACACTACAGGGCAAGTAATCACCTTCCGTGGCGGCGACCGTACACAAAAGACCAAAGCCATCAAAGCGCCAAACGGAACGTATTACGCCTATCAATGGTTTTCTGAGGTGGATCAGTTCGACGGCTGGGGTGAGCTTAGAGTGGTTATGCAGTCCGTCACAAGAGACGCGCCTGAAGGCTCTGTGTACTTCCGTTTCTTTGACCACAATCCCCCACGCTCAAGAGACGCCTGGGTAAACCAGCACATCGTTTGATTACCAGTCAGAATGACACTGCTCCAAAACACTCAAGGCAGCGCTACTACAGGCCGTCGCGGAAGGCGCTCGAAGCGGGGGCGGGCCACCTCGCCGGGATAGCCGAGAACCAACGGCGGCTGAAGATGGTGGCCTGAGGGGGACGGTTGCGAATTTACACACTGATTCGGACTTGACCCCAGGATCCTACGCAGGAGGACGCCAACTGGGCGTTTGTAAGACTGGGATAGAGCCGCGGGCCTCCGGAAGCCTTCGACAAGATACCTCCAGTCCCAAACGAATACCTTTTTGCACACGATCTCAAACACGAACGTCTGTCCTGGCCTAAAGGACTGGAAGAACCCTTGTCCGTTACTTCTTCTTACGACGGAACAGCGACTTCAGGTCGATGGAAACCTCCTTCTCGGTACCGACTGTCTTACCCTTCACGACCTCCTTGTCGAAGAGGTTGACGCCGACTTTGCCGTCGGTAGTCATCTCCACCTTCGTCGGATCGTGCATCTCGACGGTCGTCGTCCCGTCGTCGTTCTGGGTTACCTTGTCGACAACTTTCCGTCTTCCAAACAGCATGTCTTCTCCTCACGCATGTCCTCGCCTGCTGCAGTTCACATCCCCGCTGGCAAGATGCCAGGGACAGTTTGATTACCAGTCAGAATGATACTGCTCCAAAACTAGTAAGTCCACCTTCATCCCAAGCACCATCTTTGTAGTGGGCAACGTAACTGTAATCACACTGCGTATATGCGAAGCCAAGCGATGTCCAATCGATGTCTTTCTTCTCCACTGAGTTTGCCATGGCTTTCCTTTCTCCGTGGGTTTCAAAGAATGAACTCCATCTTAAACGTGCAAATTTGGATACCTTGCCATATCAAATAGTTTGTAACCGAATAGTTATTTTGCGGTATAACGTACATGAGCTGAAGGGAGCAACAATGAATATCAAACTCAAGAGGACTTACGAGGCGCCAGAAGCTAACGATGGGTATCGCGTGCTTGTCGATAGACTATGGCCTCGTGGCATCAAAAAAGAGAACTTACACGCTGATGAATGGGCTAAAACTATTGCTCCTACCACTGAGTGTAGAAAAGCATTCAACCACGATCCAGAGCGTTTTGACAACTTTGTGTCTATGTATACGGCCGAGCTTAACAGCAATCCCGACGCAGAAACCTTTGTTAAACAGCTCAAAAAGCTTGATTCAACTACCGTGACGCTGCTTTTCTCGGACAAAGACACTAAATACAACAACGCTGTAGTGCTCAAGAAGTGGCTTAAGAGTAAATTAAAATAATAGGCTTATGGGCTGTAACTACATCTCTTGCGAGAAGAACTCCTGGTAGAATGCCAATTCTTCAGGAGTGTCAATGCTTGATGAAAATAAAATATCTGGTCGTACAATGTCGCTATTCTCATCTGCAGTGTTTGTCTGATTACCAGTCAGAATGACACTGCTCCAAAACAAGAGGAAAGGTGACGGCGTCGCCGGAGGACTTCCAACTCCCCTGGTACTCCAAGTCCTCCGCATAGAAGGCGCCGGTGCCGTCGGCCTTGAACGTGATGTAGAAGCCCGACTCGGACTGCTTCTGGCGCTCCTCCAAGGCCCCTCGTCCAAGTCGTCCTTGTCCGGATCCTTCCAGTCGAGGCGGGTCGCCTGCCATGTGCCGACGACCGGTACACCCGACGATTGTTCAGTCGGGGTCTCCGCCCCCTTTTGCCCCGATGCCGCAGTGCAGCCGACCAGGCACATGAGGGCCACGGCAAGGACGCAGGCGGACAAGCGTGCGACGGGCTTGCGGGTTTGCATGGGCATCTCCTCGATGACGGCTGCCCCCATGATAGGGGAATCGCCCGACAAAGGAAAATCCCAGCCGACGGAGGGCCGACTGGGACTCGGACGTAAAACCCAACCGTGGTGGGGCCTACTTGGAGGATCCGCCGTAGTAACCGGGCTTGTCGCTTACCTTCTTGAACACCAAGGTGCCCTTCTCGCCGCCCTGGGAGAGCTCGAGGGTGATGTTGCCGTCCCCGTCGATCTGGCCTGCCATCTTGTCGTCCGCCGTGGAGCCCGAGAAGGTAATGCTCTTGCCGTCATCGGTCTTCCACGTGAGCGAGGCCGTGCGCTGCCTCTTGTTCGTGATGTCGGGCGACGTCAGGATGCCGGTGCCGTCGCTCTTGAGGTCGAGGGTGAAGCGCAGTCCCGTCTGGTCGACCGTGGCCTGGTAGTCCTCGTTCGAGACATGCGTCACCTTGCCGTCCTTCTCCGTGAAGTCCTCGTTGTCCAACTCATAGGTGCCGGCGAGCTTGGTGGCATAGTCCTCGGACTTCGTCTTCGAGTCGTCGGATTTCGTCTCCTCCTTCCCCGTCGTCTGGGTCGAACCGGGATTGTCGTCGGTGACCTGCGGGGCGAACAGATTGCAGCCCGAAAGTGCGAACACCAGCACGGCGCCTGCGAGCACGGCGCCAACCTTCTGTAGTCTCATCATGCTCCTTACCTGTCCTTCATCGTCTTCCACGCCGACGTGGGGGCAAGGGACTCCCCACGGGATGCGGTTTGATTACCAGCCAGAATGATACTGCTCCAAAACTGCACGGCCTTCCCATCATAGCTGATTGTGGTTTGATTACCAGTCAGAATGACACTGCTCCAAAACTGAAAGGGACTATTTCATACTCATCGCTGTATGCCCAGACACGTGGATGGAGAGGCTTTCGCCCGTTGCACTCGATGCACCAGAGCTTATCCTCGTATTCCGCTAGCACCTTCCATGCTTCGCCAATCGCAGGCGCGAGCCTTCCCTCGAGCCCCCAGGCAACGAAGATCTCGTCCGCTTCATCGAAGAGCTCTCGGTGGATGCCCAAATTGATTTTGGTCGAGAAATCTATGTTCTCGGTACGACTCGTCTGCGATTCGAACAAATTGACCATCACGAGGCGACCAAAGCCGAGCTCATGCATTACCCTCGAGGTTTTGGTGAGCGTTCGATCGGACTTACTACGTCCGGCTTTGTTTTTCTTGCCCGCATTGCTCGGGTTGATTCCTATAACCACGACCAACCCACCGTTTGTGTTTTGCAGGTCGACGGTGATCTTGCGCCTTACGCCTAGGTCCTCATCGATATCGGCGTGAATGAGCTCCTCCGGACCGCGGCGTGGATGATAGCTACTGCCTCTCGCGCAGGAGAGATTGTCGTGCTCGTGCATCTTCTCCATCGTCAACACCTTTCTCCCAACGCGTGCCTAATATATCCTGCAAGTTCCATTGTCTCACACCTTCCGAGGGTAATCATCAGCTCAATGCCCCATACCTGTTTTACGGGAAAGCAAATCACCAAGGCCCCACCGGTCTTGTCCGGGTGTTCGCCATCGAAGAAGTGACCCTTGTAGAAGAACCGCTCAGCCGCATGATCCGGGGGGAGAAATTCGAAGATCGACATACACTCCATCGGTGAGTAGAACACATGATCGTCAAGTTCCTCCGCGGCAAACATGTCGCAGATATCCGCGACCTCTTCGACTTCCTGCCAGCTGACCAACGCGACGAACTCTTCTTCATGATGGAATCCGGGGGCGTCAAACTTGACCTTGATGTACACGTCACAAGTTTGATTACCAGTCAGAATGACACTGCTCTAAAACACAAATAAGCAGAATACGAACAAGGCAGTCAATATTGAGTCTGACCTCATGGACGTTGTTGGATTTAGAGCTACACTTAAACCTGCGTTTGATGAAGATGCGTACCACGTAGAAACAATTGACGATACACTGCTTGATGATAGCGGAAACTTCGATTTTAAAAAGTTCTACGAGTATGTCTTTAAGGGTGCTGCCACAGGTAGCATTGAAGAGCAATACAACACGCTTAATAACCAAAAAGAGTTTCTTACAAAGCGTATCAATGATGTCAATTCTCGCCTAAAAGAAAATCCTAATGACGAAGACGCAAAGAAGAAGTTGAGCGAGACACAATCAAGTCTTGACAAGATTAATAATCAACTCTCTGATTTAGCAAGTAAGTACAATGATTTTAAGAGCACTGAATACAGTAATAGTCTTTTCAAGAATTTACAGACAAAGGCAACAGTTATTGATAGTTCTTCTGTTTGATTACCAGTCAGAATGACACTGCTCCAAAACTAAGTAGTACTCCTCGAAGATAGCGGATAGTTTGATTACCAGTCAGAATGACATCGCTCCAAAACGTGATCTGCCAGACGCAGGAGCCGTATCTGCTGACTGAGAAGGTGCAGGCTGTGCCCGTCTGGGCGATATAGGTTTCAGAGGTGACCGAGAAAATGGCGAACACCCTTATAGCGGCCCATCTCGCGCATACGGCGCTCATCCTATTCGCTAAGCGTGCGGCGGGGCGGGTGCATAGGCCCTATCCGATGCGTGCTGCTATGCCGGAATATCCGGGTGCGGTGCGGCTTGGCGGCGATGAAGCGCAGCGTCGCGCATATCTACGCAGCGCGGTTATAGAGTTACGATTTCCCAAGAGTGCTGGAGATGCAGAATGTACATAGACCCAGCGTTCTCGTTGCCTCAGGATCTCGCACATATTTGCTGGTCATAAGGACTTTTCTCACATTGCTCTGAAGGGTACTCATAGTTAGTTTTACTAAGGGAGCCTTTGCTATTACCTAGGGCCTTCCCGTCAGTATTCCTACACCACTTTCTACCTGCAGCATCAGTAAAGCAGCAAGATATCACGCACCAGCTTGAGTCATTGAGAATCGGTCTGATCTTCTTGTCTGCTAGAGAAGATATTGCCTCTGGATAGGCCCATGGTAACTGTGTCGACTTCTCGTGTTTATCCTTATCTTGGGCAAACGATATATAGTCGCCTGGCACCAATACAGGAAGAGTAAGCCGTGTTTTTATTAGTTCAGTTGGATGTATTCGTTTTCCATTTTCCATTTTATAGGCGCTGCCTTCAACTATAACGTTATAGACAGGAGCGTCAGAGTTATTAATCAATCTGATTCCAACGTAGTACTGCTTCTCGTCATGGACTGGAGAACTGTAATCCTTTTCATCTAGCTCAAGCGAGGTTTTTGGGTCAACTCTCACCCACCAAGCTGCAACTTTGTATGCCTGTTCCCTTCTCTTCTCTCGCTTTGAGCTAATAAATGTCAACAGGGAAGCTACCGCTACTGCCAAGCCAAGTAGCGTAGAGATAATTGTGAGACATCCCATGGCGTTTTGCTGTAGCAAATCGAAAATAAACATCGGCACAAATCACATCCTTGGATTGTTTGCGAATGTCTTTCTCATGGGATCTTAGGTCATATGATCATCACGCGCAAATAGGAAAGACTTTGACTCTTTTTATCTTCACTGGATAGTCGTACACGAACAGTTCCATAATGTTACTTCTCCATTCTAATCGGTGCAGTCATGCCGAGCTGTTAATACCGGTTGATGCAGCACTTCTTCTTGATGTGTATGAGCTTGAACGGGAGCTCCTCGACAGGAATGTTTCTGGGCGTGTCGCAAGTATCGCTCCACGCTACCACGTCGTAGTACCAGTACTTGTACTTGTAGTAAATGAAGTCGCGTGTGCCTCAGGTCCGCGGTCTGCTTGTGTTTGATTACCAGTCAGAATGACACTGCTCCAAAACGAAATGATAAGAGTACACGAAAATGCTTTAAGACATGGACTTACGGCTGATGAGGTGATGTATGCATGGGAGACCCGCTCGATTTCTTACTTGATTGTCATATAACTAAGCAAGGGCAATCATGTCTCGAAAAGTAGCAACAAAACAAAAAAAGGAAACTCAACTTGCAATAAGCTGAGTTTCCTTTGATAAAAGCTTTACCGAGGTAGACTACATAATCTGCTTAAGAAAATGTAGAAAACGCAGACGAGATAAGGCTACGTAAACCTACTCAATAACCTTGTTACCATTCTTCACGTATTGGCTGCGCTTGAAGAGCAAAAACAGCAGACCGCCCACAATAGTACCGATAAGGATTGCCACAACCCACATCAGACCACCATCAACTACGGGCAGTACCAAGAAACCACCATGAGGAGCCGGATCATGTACCCCAAAGAAAATGGTAAGAATGGCACCAATAGAAGAACCAAGCATCATGATGGGCATAACAGGCCAAATGTTCTTGGTCATAAAGGGAATTGCACCCTCAGTAATATGAGTACAACCCAAAATGAAGTTAACCAGGCCGGCATCATGATCTTCTTGCGTAAAGTACTTCTTGCCAAAAAGAACAGCAAAGGTGGTAATCAGCGGAGGAACGATGCATGCGGCAGAAACTGCAGCCATAAAGTTAGTACCAAAATTGTACGTAGAGGTTCCAACACCGGCAGCCAAAGCCTCAGTAAGCATGGCAGTACCCGTCACGTAGGCAGCTTTGTTTACTGGGCCGCCCATGTCAAATGCGCACATACAGCCAATGGCAAGGCCCAACACAATAGGACCGGACGCAGAAAGACCTTTAAGGAAGTTCATCATAGCGATGTTGATTGATGCCATGGGGCCTGAAATACCAAGCATAATCAAGCCAACGATAAAAGCAGAGCACAAAGGATATAAAAACATTGCCTTCAGACCATTGAGGTTCTCAGGAAGCTTAGCAAAGACCTTCTCCAAAAGAAGAATGGTATAGCCGGCCAAGAAACCACCAATAATGCCACCCAAGAAGCCAAAACCAACACCGGCACCACCGGCATCAATAAGACCGGTTTTCGGAGATATGGGAAGACCTTGAATAGCAATCATGCCCGCGAGAAAACCAGGTACAAGAGCGGGACGCTTACCGATGGATTCAGCAATGTAGGCAGCCAACACCGGAACCATCATGCTCATGCAAATGCCGCCGATAGTCTTAAGTAAGGCAGCAAAGGAATTATAGTCAGCGGCCGTAGAATCAAATGAGGTAATGCCCCAAAGGAAGGACACCGCAGTCAAAACACCACCAGCGACGACAAAGACCAACATATGGCTTACGCCGTTCATGAGGTGCTTGTAAATCTGGTGACCGATTGACTCCTTTTCTGGAGTATGAGTCGTGGAGTCAGAACCTGCAACCTCAGCGGTCATCTCGCCGGAAGCCTTTGCGGTCAATGCTTGCTCGATAAGAGCTTCTGCATCCTCCTTTTTGATAGCCTTACTCACGCCGACAGAAACCATAGGTTTGCCGGCAAAACGTTCGGCATTGACATCTTTATCGGCAGCAACAATTACAGCCCTCGCGGCTTTAATCTCTGCCGGAGTGACCTCGTTCTCAATGCCTACCTGGCCGTGAGTCTCCACCTTAATGGTGAGACCTCTTGCAGCCGCAGCATCCTCCAGAGCCTTTTTGGCCATAAAGGTATGCGCAATGCCTGTTGGACAACCAGTAGCTGCAATGATGTCATAGACCTGTACGTCTTCAGCCATATGCAACTCCTTCCTTCCCGTGTGCCATATGACACGCCCCTTGCGCTCACGCGCGATCCCTCTATCCTATTTGAGAAACCTTAATCTGAGCGGACAGCTCGTCCACCAAAGCAAAATCTCCCAAACCAGCACTCATGGCAACATTAGCGCCCGTTGCCATGGCGCGAGATAAAGCGTCCTCAACCTTATTACGCCTGTCCTTCCAAACGGACAAGAAACTTGCAAGAGTCGCATCCCCCGCACACGCCGTCGAAAGTACGGGTACCTTAACAGCCGTCGCGTGGTACACCTGCTGCCCATCATAAAAATATGCACCATCAGCACCAAGTGTAAGTAAAATATTTTGTGCTCCCCGCTCATGAAGCATATGGAGAGCAGCAACAAAATCCTGTTCAGAGCTGACATTTACACCAAAGATGTCGGCAAGCTCATCGTCATTAGGCTTAATAAGCAATGGTTTGCGCTCTATTAAATGGGCTAAGCAGGGATGAGAAATATCTAATACGAACTCTGCTCCCTTGGCCTGAACTATATCAATAAGCTCGTCATAGTAGCTCGGATCTATATGGGGAGGCAGGCTGCCGGAGATAATCAGACAATCCAGGTCATCGAGGTTGTCGATAAGTTCAATCATCTGTAGTTGGGCTTCTCGACTTACAGGTGCTCCCGCATTTACCTGATCGTATTCCTTATCGCCAACCTTAAGAAACACATTAAGGCGCGTGATGCCATCAATCCACACGGGCTTGACGGGGCAAATCTTAGAGGCACCCTCTACAATATAGTTTCCGGTAAAACCTCCAAAGAAACCCAGAATTTGAGAGTCTACGCCATAATGAGCCAGCGTAAAGGACACATTAAGTCCTTTACCATTAGGGGAATATACCGCGTCACGAGTGCGATTGATCTTATCAGAACGTAAATCGTCGCTGGTAATGTTTACATCTACTGCAGGATTGGTTGTAAGGGTATAAATCATTGTCTACTCCCGATGTTGTGTCTACGTGCGACAATCCCAATAATTCCAAACCGCTACTTCACCTTAGACGAGTTTTACAACAAAACTCGCTTTTATACAAGCCCTTCAATCAGCTCTCGACCTCGCTTGTTATGCGCCACAAAGCGGATTTCTCGCAGGGGTTCAGCGCTGCCAGAAGAAATGGCACCGACATCGTCTGCACTGAGGTCCGCAGTAGCGTCATCGTCGCCTTTGGAAAGCTGCCGCAGACAATCGCTGCCACCTTCAAGGCGAGAAATAAAAACATCAACACGCTCGTCACCAATATCATCGGCAAACTGTTCGCCCCACTCGATCACCGTAGGGCCATCGGACTCCATGGCATCAAACAGGCCGATATCATCCAACTGGCTTGAGTCAATCAGCCGGTACAAATCAAAGTGATAGAGCGGCATCGCACCACCCTCATACACCATCTCTATCGTAAAGGTGGGGCTTGTCACATCAGCCGTAATGCCCATTCCCCGTGCAATACCCTTGGTGAACTGCGTCTTCCCCGCTCCAAGATCGCCTGTCAACACCAACACGTCGCCGGCTGCGAGAAGTTCTCCGCACTTCTCGCCAAGAGCAATCGTCTCGGCAGTGGAAGAAGATATGAAAGTACTGGAGTCAACCATGCGAGGAAGCTTACTCATGCGAGGCCTCCTGTTCCTGAGAAAATACCTGCTTCGCAGGGATCCCCTGCCCTTGGGAAGTCCCTTGATCCGCAGGGATCTCCTGTCCCTTCGGGTGTTCCCGGAGCCACTGACCCAAAAGACGTAAGTCATCGGTCAAGAGCGGCTCCCACGCAGGATGGTAGATGGTTGCCGCCGGATGAAACGTTGGCAACACAACAAAGTGCCCGGTCTGATACAGGCGACCGCGCAGAGACGTTACGCCCTTCTCGGTACGCAGGATAAACTGAGACGCAAAGTTACCGAGACACACAATCGCGTCGGGCCAGATAGCGCGAACCTGATTGCGCAGGTACGGGGCACACGCCTCAATCTCCTCGGGACGGGGATTTCTGTTTGAGGGTGGCCGGCATTTAACCACATTGGTAATGAAAATGTCGTCACGAGAAAGCCCGGCTGCCGCAAGATAACCATCAAGCTTCTTGCCCGCCGCACCGATAAACGGTCTTCCGCCGAGATCTTCATTTCTACCGGGCCCTTCGCCGATAAACATAACACGCGCGTGGGAGTTACCGTCACCAAAGACAACGGTGTTGCGCCCTTCGCAAAGCTGACAGAGGCGACAATCTCTCATCTGCTCGCGAACCTCTTCAAGCGTAACGGGCGAAACGTGTTGAGACGGATTCTCAGACATTTTTTAACCACTTTTCAATCAACTATGGTGTCGGACAAATGGCAGTGCGCTCATCACGCCGTACTAACCGCGCCTTTCTTCCTGCATTTTATTAAAGGTAAACTTTATCAAGTCGCATGCCAAAATCGCATACCACCTCATAATTTATGGTGCCTTGGAGCTTGGCAATCTCATCGGCTGAAATGCACTCATCGCCGTCGGTGCCCATAATGGTTACCATATCGCCTTCCATAACTTCATATCCGGGGCGATACGAGCGTGCCCTATTAACGTCGACGGCAAACATGAACTGATCCATGCAGATATTGCCCACCTGACGCACACGCATGCCATCAACCAGCACGTCCATCCGGTTGGAGAGGCAACGCGCAAGACCGTCGGCATACCCAATGGGAACCGTTGCCACCTGAATGTTCTTCCGAGGAACACGCCACGTCAAACCGTACCCCACGCCATCGCCGACGTTGGGATAGATTGCCCGGGTAACTCGACCGCGAACGCTCATCACGGGCTCCAAAGCAATGCGCGGTACCGTGTTTTCTGCAGGATGCAGACCGTACAGTCCAATGCCTATCCGGCACATGTCAAACTGTACATCGGGATGAAGAATCGTGCCCGGCGTATTATCCGCATGCACAAGACCGGTCTCAAGGCCCGCCTCATGAATGACGGACACCGCCTCGGTAAAGCGGTTTACCTGCAACGCAAAATCCCAGTCGTCGAGCAGATCCGCCGTCGCAAAATGCGTAAACGTACCTGCACATTCAAGACCGCGGTGGAAATCAATGGCGCGTCTCAGCTCAAGGGCTTCTTCTCGCCTCACGCCAATACGGGTCATTCCGCTGTCAATGGCCAGGTGGTATTTGCCGACTTTACCCGCGGCAGAAGACGCCTCGCCAAAGCCAAGCGCAAAATCTATCTCATAGATCGACGGCATTAAATCGAAGGTTACAAGATCATCAATGCTCTCAAGAGGCGGCTGGTTGAGTACAAGAATGGGGTCTTCAACACCCGATTGGCGCAGCGCAATTCCCTCATCGACCGTTGCCACCCCAAACTGATCGGCACCTACACTGCGAAGAGCCTTTGCACAGGCGGCGGCACCATGACCGTACGCGTCGGCCTTGACTATCGCCATGAATTTTACGCCGCGCGCTAGCTGTGCCTTAAACGCCTTTGCATTGCGTCTGAGCGCTCCAAGGTCAATTTCTGCCCATGCCCACCTGTTATTTGGAAGCCCCATATATGCCTACTCTGCCATCGTATCCACCGGAAACGCAATTTGTTCCTCAATAGTATCAGCGGCAAGTCCAATGGCATCCGAAATATCAGACGCCAAAACCCCGCGCGTACCAAACTTCTCGGCCGCAAGCTGTCCCGCATAGGCATGAACTTCGCACGCAAGGGCACAAAAAACCGGAAGGTCGTCAGAAGCGCCGCCTGCAAGCGCCAAACGACCGGCAATGATGCCCGAAAGCACGTCGCCTGAACCTGCCGTTGCAAGCGTGGCCGGACCGGGCTTGGGCAAAACCGCTTTCTGAACGCCCACGCACGCGGTTGCCGCACTCTTTGCAACAACCACGAGTTCAGAGCCACCATCGGCCCAGATGATTTTACGAGACGCATCAAGCTGCTCAACAAGGCTTGCCGGCGGCGTATCAAGCATGCCCACCAAACGGCCAAGCTCGCGGCGATGCGGCGTCAGAATGAGCGGAGCTGATCTACGGGTTACCTCGGGAAAATCAGGAAGGTTATTGTTGGTTAAACGTGCAATACAATTAAGCGCGTCCGCGTCGACAACCAGCGGAAGCCCGGAGTCAATAAGCGAAGACGTCACCGCCACCGTACCGCCCGACACGCGCATACCGGGACCGACCAAAGTCACCGTACGCATACCGGCAAGCTCTGCCACCGAAGAAACGGCGTCCTCCGTCAGCACGCCCTCGGCGTCGCACGGCAATCCCACCACGGGAATCTCGGGGCATTGAATCTGCACGATAGGTACGATGGCTTCCGGAACCGCCAAGGTTACATATCCTGCTCCCGCGCGCGCGGCAGAGCGGGCGGCCATCACGACTGCTCCCGGGAAGCGAGAAGAACCTCCTACCACAAGTACCGAACCACGCGAGAACTTATCGACATCATTAAGTTGCGCCGGAATATTGGTGAGATAATCCTCAAGATCGGTACGCCATGCCACGGGATCCGCATCGACTACCAGGCGCTCGGTTTGTTCCGCAAGCGGCGCCACCACAATGGAGCCGCACACATCACGGCCCGCATCGGCCAAAAGACCCGGCTTGAGGGCAATCATGGTAACGGTCATATCTGCAATGACACATGCACCCTCCGCATGACCCGTCTGGGAATTCAAGCCCGACGGCACATCCACCGCAAGTACCCGTGCGCCCGATTCGTTAAGCGTCTCAATCCAAATGTCAAAGGGAGCGCGGACTTTTCCGCGAAAGCCGGTTCCCAACATACAATCCAAAACGGCATCGGTTGTTGAAAGCAAATCTGCAAGCTCGGTTTTTGGAGGCCCCACAAGCACCGATACCCCGGAGCGAACCGCACGCTGTGCCATCTGGCGCGCAAGATCTCCCGAAATCTGATCGGGCTCAATGGGGGTGATGACTTTCACGTTTACGTTGCGAGAACGCAGCGCTTCGGCGGCCACCCATCCATCGCCGCCGTTGTTGCCCATACCAGCAAGAACTACCACATTATCAATGGATCCGCCCAGGTTCAAAACTTCCTGAGCTGCCGCATACCCGGCACGATGCATAAGCTCGGATACGCTTACGCCCACACGGGTGAGAGATACCTCAACACGTTTAATGTCTTCAACGTTCAAAACAGGCTGCATGTTTTACTCCTCATGCCTCATCAACGGTATCCATTATAGTTTCTTGCACGCGCTCCAACTCGTCGATTACCGAGCGAGCTTCTTTGAATGACACCGCAAGCGCTTTAGCTGCGTCTTCTTTTTCGTCAGGTTTCGGGCGCACCACATCCGTCACGGCAACCGCATTTGCTACCGCAACGTCATGCGTATGCGAAATGGACAAAGCCACTTCACGAACTCCCTGCTCGCGTGCAACTTCGGCTGCACGACCGGCGAGAAGTACGCGCGGACGCCCCGAATCATCCCGCATCACCGAGACATCTCCTATTCCGACGCCATTACCAAGGCCCAAACCGAGTGCTTTAAGCACGGCTTCGCGTGCGGCAAAACGACCGGCATAGTGCTCGGCCGGTCTTGCGGTATGTTCGCAATACATGCGCTCGTCTTCCGTAAACAGACGGCGAATAAAATATGGCCGTTCATCAAGAGCGTGCTGCATCCGCGCAATCTCCAGCATATCAACGCCAATACCTGCAAGAGTCATACAACACCTGCGCTATGCCATACATTTGAAGGGTTCAAGCGACTTCAGAACAATGTCGTTCGCCTCTTGGCAAAGCCGCTCCGATGATGCCTCCGCAAGTACTCGAATAAGCGGCTCGGTACCGGATGCACGCACGAGAACGCGGCCGTCACCCTCCAAGTGCTTCTCGGCAGCAGCTATGGCTGCGGTAACGGAGGTGGAACCAATGGCGGCATTTTTATCCGTCACCCGAACGTTTACCAGCTGTTGGGGATACAGGCGAACGGGACGGACAAGCTCGGAGAGTTTCTCGCGCTCGGCACGAAGAACTTCCATGATACGAAGGCTGGTCATGATGCCGTCGCCGGTCTTCTCAAGATCGCCGAAAATAATATGGCCGGACTGCTCGCCGCCAAGGCTGTACTCGTGCTCATTCATGCACGCATAGACGTTTTTATCGCCCACGTCGGTCTTTTCGTAGGAAAGTCCCGCGTCTTCAAAGGCTTTGAACAGCCCAAAGTTGCTCATAACGGTGGTAACAACCGTCTGCTTTGCAAGACGGCCATATTTATTCAGATAGCAGCCACATACATACAGGATAAGGTCGCCGTCAACCACGTGGCCGCGCTCGTCAACCGCAAGGCAACGGTCGGCATCTCCGTCGTAGGCAAAACCCACGTCAAGTCCATTTTGTACGACAAAGCGCTGCAGCTGGTCGATATGCGTGGAGCCGCAGTCTACGTTGATATTCAGGCCGTTGGGTGCATTGTTGATGACGTGCGTTTCTGCGCCCAGCGCGTCAAAAACAGGGCGAGCAACGCTTGAAGCGGCACCGTTGGCACAATCGAGACCAATCTTCATGCCCTGAAGACTGAAGCCACATGATGCGATCAAACTGGAAATGTATCGGTTGCGACCCTGCATATAATCAACGGTGCATCCGATTTGCTCTCCGGTGGCGAGAGGAACCTCAAACTTGTTGTCGATATAATTCTCAAGCTGCTCAAGGATTTCCTCTTCCATTTTATAGCCGTCTTTGTTTACCAACTTGATGCCGTTGTCGGTAAAGGGATTGTGCGAAGCGGTAATCATAACGCCGCAATCAAAGGCCCCGTCAACAACCTCATAGCTCACACCCGGCGTTGGGATAACGTGCAAGATATATGCGTCTGCTCCGGAGGCAACAAGGCCTGAAACCAGTGCGGATTCAAACATATAGCTGGAACGGCGCGTATCCTTTCCCAAAATCACGCGGGCACGTCGAGCCTGGCGAAGTCCGTAATACCAGCCAATGAAACGGCCGATCTTATACGCATGGTCAACGTTGAGTCCCTCGTTTGCGCGCCCTCTAAAGCCATCGGTACCAAAATACTTCATAGCAGCTCCTTGCTATACCTCATGTCACGCCACCGTGCCGTATACGACACGGCGATACCTGCATGTTCTTTTCGCTTTTACCCCGTGCATAAACAGCACAGCGGTATGTATATTTTACGTGAAAATGACACTTCGGAGACACAAAAAAGGGTCCGTCGTAAAAACGACAGACCCTTGTGTACTTTGAGCAAAACTTGCTCCCAAAAACCTTAACGCTTTGAGAACTGCGGGCGCTTACGTGCCTTCTTCAGACCGTACTTCTTACGCTCGACCGCACGAGAATCGCGGGTGAGGTAGCCGGCCTTCTTGAGGTCATCGCGATACTCGCCTGCCTCGAGAAGTGCACGTGCGATACCCAGGCGCAGAGCGCCGGACTGACCGTTGATGCCACCGCCATCGCAATTGGCAAAAACGTCAAAATGACCAAGGGTATCGGTGATGCGCAGTGGAGCCACTGCGTTGTCAACAAGCTGCTGGCGACCAAAGTATGTGGTTGCCTCGCGACCGTTGACGGTTACTTTACCGGTACCGGGAATAAGACGAACACGAGCAACAGCCTCTTTACGACGACCGGTGCCGGTATAAACTGCAGTTTTATCAGCCATCGTTAGTCCTCCAGCTCAATCTTAACGGGATTTTGTGCGGCATGCGGGTGCTCGGCACCGGTATACACCTTAAGCTTCATACCCTGCTTGCGACCAAGAGTGGTCTTTGGAAGCATACCCTTGACGGCGTGCTCAACCACACGCTCCGGATGCTTTTCCATAGCCTCCTGGAAGGACTCGATCTTCAGACCACCGAGATATCCGGAATGACGCCAGTACTCTTTGTGGTCAGCTTTAACGCCGGTTAAAACTACCTTATCTGCATTGATGATGACAACAAAGTCACCTGTGTCGGCATTGGGCGTGTACTGTGGCTTGTTCTTACCACGAAGAATCATTGCTGCCTTCGTAGCCAAACGACCGAGCGTAGCACCCTCGGCGTCGATGAGCACCCATTTGCGCTCTACCTCGCCAGCCTTGGCAAACTGAGTCGACTTCTTCACTTGACTCCTCCTACAAATGTACAAAATGGCAACTTCTGGACAAGTTACCGCTGCTTTTTTATCAGAGATTACGGGGCTCTGTGGAAAAGCCTTAAAAGTATACTCCACTTAGGCGTCAGCGGCACGATGAATTTTTGCCCACAACAAAGCTGCGGATTTCTTCAAGACGCTCCGTGGCTTGACGACGACCTTGCAGGTACAGGGTGAGAAGTGCTTCTCCTGAGCGCTCATTGACTTTGACTTCTACCGGTTTTGGAGGGGCTATCACCAAACACTGCCCTTCTCGCTCCAGCTGCCAGAGCTGCTCTCTGCATGCGTTGTACCTGTCTGCCCTTGTCTCAAGCGCCTCAAGGTAATACGGAAATGCGTCATAACGATGCGAGCGGATGGTCATCTGCTCGTTGGTTGTTCCTTTTACGTAATTGCGGTCCTGCGTCACAATCACCAGCGCCCGCTTTGATACGGGATAGTCTGCGCGAAACCGCGAGCCGGGCAACCGTAGGGCAGATGCGAAGGGAATGGAATCGGCAGTGCCGCCGTCAAGGTAGCGATGCCCTTCTTGCTCGACCGTCTTTGAAACCAGTGGCATCGATGCCGAAGCCTGCACTTTCCAAATATCTTCCGGCAGAGACTGTACGTGCAGATATGCAGGAGTTCCAAACGTTACATCAGAAGCAACGGCGTACATTTGCATGGGATTGGCATTAAAGGTATCGCAGTCACACGGGTCCAGGTGATTTTGGATTTCCTCATACATGAACTCGCTGCCCGCAATATTTCCTGTTGTGGCGAGCGACCAAAACGACATGAACCTGCGGTCATCTCTGAATGCGAGCATCACGCGCATGGCTCGGCCAATCTGGCGAGATTTGAAGCTCACCGCATTGATGGCACCCGCGGAGGTTCCCCATACACCAGTGAAGTCAACAATGCCGTGCTCAAGTAAGACATCCAAAACACCGGCGGTAAAGATACCTCGGAAGCTGCCTCCCTCGAGAATAAGGGCGACGTCGGGTTGGTGCGTGGCGTTGGGTTGGAGTGCAGCGTCGGACTGATGTATGGCGTCGGGTTGATGTGTGGCGTCGGGTTGATGCACGATGTCTGGTTTGTGCGCGGCGTCGGGCTGACACGCAACACGCACGGCGTATGTATCATCTACGCCGTGCGCAACCTTCTGCCGCAATGCCATATCCACAAGATTGTTCTTCTCGCCAAGCGTCTCCATAGAACCTCCGAGTTCTGCTTTACAGAAGTGTACCCTCATGCACGACGGGACGCTTGATACTTTTTGAACGCCTCTTGGTACTGTGCGTTTGCGTGCTTGAAGCGTTGATTGAAAAGCAGGGTCATCACCAGAAGAATCACGAGGTAGGTTCCTACAAACGAAATCCATGCCTCAAGGATGTTGGGAAGCCAGCTCCCTATCAATGCTAAAACAACGAGCATAGGAAACAGGCACCCGTTAAAGGCCATATAGCGTTTGAAATAGCTCAGGCGCAGAATAATTGGCTGGTAATTGAACCAGATTTGCTGGAACAGGCCGGCTCCAATCCCCGCCACGATAAGCGTCAATATGAGAATATTCTTTTGTGTGTCTCCCAAATGAGCGAGCAGTGCCACTATGGCGTAAACAAGTGAGATGCCCATAAAATACAGAGCCCCCACGAAAAGGCTTTTTTTCAGGCTCTCCTTGAGAGTCTTGCAGGCAACGTTGTCTGCATTTTCGCTGTTATTTTTGCGAAAGTCTTCTTGAACCTGTGTTTGTTCGAGTTTCATGATATTCCCTTCTGCCGGTGTGGCTGACTGTCCCTACAAGACATTTCTGCGGAGTTGCTGAGGCTGCCCTACGGAGTTTTATGCGGGTTGCTCTGCAAAGTTGCAACACGACGCTCTACAAAATACCGATACGTTTCTTGATATCTGACGCATATTTTCTTGATGCAACCAAGTTCTTCTCGCTCAGTGAAAGAAGTATGCGACCGGATCCTGCCGGGCTGATTCCCGTCACATGATCTAAATTCACCAGTTCTTGGCGAGAAGCGCGAACAAACTCCGTTCCTCTCAGGGCTTCTTCCAGCTCAAAGAGACGACTGTCGCTTTCAAGCACCTCACCTGTTGCAAGATGGATTATGGCCGTGTGACCACCGGTTTCAATCCACGTGATATCAACAAGAAATACCACGCGCCGCTTGATGGTTCCGGGAACATATCCCGAGAGCTTCCCGTCTGCCATCTGCAGCTGGCGGACAATTCCCGAGACGCGCTGATCGTCAGGGCCACTTAAAATGGTTACCTCAATTTGCGACCGACCTTTTTCTTCTACAACGCGAATGTCCATCTTGCATCCCAACACTGAGCGATGTTTATTACTCATACCTTAAGGTACCTCTAGGATATACGGTACTGCTCGCAAGCCATTTGACATATATCTGAGATGCACTTTCTGGTAGGTAAAATACCCTTCATGCATCTGATTGCAATCGACAGCAAAAAGGTACTGCTTAATCGGTAGCAAAAAAGGTACTGCTTGATATAAACAGTACCTTTTACTGAAGTTATGTTATCAAAAACTAAGCGTTCTTCTTGGCCTTTACCAAGCTTCTCGGCTCCTAACGAGGTCATGAGCCATATCTGGGCAAATCGTTGCTTACTGTGCAGCCTTTACTTTCTCCCAATCCGCCTTAAAGCTGGCAAGGCCCTTGTCGGTAAGCGGGTGCTGAACGCACTTTTTAAGTGCCGCAAAGGGAACGGTTGCGATATCGGCGCCAAGGCGGGCCGCCTGGGTTACGTGGTACGGCGTGCGGATGGAGGCCGAAATGATCTCAACCTGATTATCCACATTCTTGCCGGACCAGTCGTAATTCTGGATAACTTCTACCACGTCAGCCAGCTGTGCCACGCCGTCTTCTCCGATGTCATCAAAGCGGCCCAAGAACGGCGACACGTAGCGAGCTCCCGCGTTTGCGGCAAGAAGCGCCTGCGGGGCAGAAAAGATGAGCGTCATGTTTACACGGATACCCTCTGCCGCAAGAGTATGAGTGGCGGCAAGTGCTTCCGGGCAAATGGGAAGTTTTACCACGATGTTTGGAGCAAGAGCAGCAAGACGACGACCTTCGGCAATCATCTCTTCTGTGGTTTCAGCCGTTGATTCAGCGGAAACAGGAAGGCCCTCGCAAAGTTTGGCAATCTTTACCATATGAGGTTCAAAATCCTCAAGCTTGCCTCCTGTTTTTGCATACAGGCTGGGATTTGTGGTGACTCCTGCAAGACATCCCCAACTCTTTGCTTCAGCAATCTCGTCGAGATTTGCCGTATCAATAAAAAACTTCATTTCCGCTCCCTTCATCTTGCATTCTCAATCTCATTTTACCTGCAGTTTATTGATAAACTGTCACGCGCCATACTATGCTTTCATGATACATGACCTACTCGGCAAGTGCTTCCAAAATACGCGAAGTCGCACCTTTGAGACGGTAGCATTCAACGTATTGACGCAGCGGTCGTTTGATGTGATCAACCACAAAACGCTGGCCGTCGATATTTTGAGCCGCAAGGTTTGCGTAGAGTTTCTCGGTTGCCGCTTTGACCTCGGGATCATTAAACGCATAGTGACCTGAAATATCCAAGATATCCAAAGAGAGCTTCTCGTTGGCAAGGATCTCCTCAACGCTGAGGTTGACCTGATCCCCCACCATCCACTTGCGCCACCGCTCGGTCTCGATGGCTTTCACCAGCAAGGTTTTCCGTAAACCGGAAACCTTGTCTGAAGCAAGTAATCCTTCGTTGACGAGAAGATCTTCCACGTCGCAAAGCTTGAGATATGCCCTCGTCTCCTCGGTTCCGTACTGCGGAGCCACATTGGAAGCAGTCACGTTCGCCGGTGTATGTTCAAGCAGTGTCACGTCATCAAGATAATCAGCATTATGTTCCTTAAGGCCAACACCATAAGAGCGTGCCATCTTCGCAAGACTGTAAGCCGCTTCAAAATCGTAATGACCCACCTGCTTGGTAAGCCGCGTGAGCGTGCCTGTCTGTCCCACAATGAACGTCGGCATCGGCAGGCCACGGGCAACAAGTTCGTCTTTCAGCCGCTCAATAAAGGTGTGATACTTATCCGTTGATGTCAGTCCGCCATTGGTCTCCTCGGTACCAACCTCATAGCCAATCTCGGGAAGACCGCGAGAAACACGCTCCTTCTCGCACCATTCAATCAAATCAACCGTACGACGGAGAACAACATCTAGCGGAATGACCTTACCAATCTCAAAGGGATCCTTAGTCGGATCAATCATCAGCAGGTCAAAGCCGTTAAGCATATCTGCTAAATATGACTTGCGAGCAAGCTCCATGGCTTCATTTTCGGGTAGATGAGCATTGCGTTCCTCATCCCTTTGCCATGGACCGCCGTGGTCACGACAAAGATAATACAGGCCGTCAAAGCCAACTTTTTGAGCTATCGCTGCAATATCTGCCGAGAAGCGCTTCTGATCCCAGCCGTTAACATACCCACCTCCCAGATCGTCGCAGTCAACCTGATTGCGCGATGCAATGAACATCAGTGGGAAGTCTTCATCACGGCCAAGCTCAAAGGCTGCCTGAAGGAGATTGGAAGACATAGGACCGATACCAAGAAGCGTCGCCGATGCGCCAGCATCCTGCAGCCTGAGAAGCCCTTCAACGGTTCGTTTGATGGGCAGTTTGTGCATAAGACTCCTCCTTCCCAAATGCAAGAGCATTCGGTAATCAAAAGGGCGCAAGAAGTACTTGCGCCCCATGTATAAACGTTGTTTCTAAGCAGATTTCTTCGTTGATGTATCGGCAAGACCGGGTTTGATAAGCACGAGAATCGCCACGCCAACGATGACACCAATTGCCATGTCCAGAGTAAAGAGCGCAATGTTATTAGTTGCCGCAGCAACAATCATGCCGCCGTGAGGTACAAAGCACTCAACACCATGCCACGCCGCAAGTCCTCCGCCAACGGCAGATCCAATCATGATGGCAGGAAGGGTATGAGCCAGGTCCTTAACCGCAAAGGGAATGGCTCCTTCGGTAATGCCAATGAGTCCCATAAAAATAGCGGAAATACCCATCTGTCTGTCAGCGTCGTCAAACTTACTGCGTGCAATGAGTGAAGCGATTCCACAAACCAGTGGAGGAACCGCAACTGCGACACGAAATGCTCCGTTAGGACCATACACTCCGGCGGTCATAAGAGCCATGGTAAACGTAGAGGCAGTCTTATTAACTGGACCACCCATATCAAAGGCTGTCATCAGACCGATAACGATACCCAGAACAACCGCAGATCCTCCCTGCAAGCTGGAAAGCAAACCGGTAAGCCAGTCCATAAACGCGCCGAGAGGCGTTGCAAGCACATAGATGTAGACCATACCGAGTACCAGCGAGGATAGCGTCGGGATAATCAAGATGGGCATGATGGTACGAATGGTGCTATTGACTTTCCAAGTCTTCATCCACTTGACAAAATAACCGGCAGCAACGCCAAGCACCATAGCACCTAAGAACCCTGTTGAAACCTGCGTATCTCCGGAAGGGACCGGATTGTTTGCAAGATAACCCAGCACAAAACCAGGCGCCAGAGCAGGCTTTCCACCGAGTGAATATGCGATATAGGCCGCCAGAGCCGGAATCATCATCTTGATGCCGGCCATGCCAATAAGATTTAAGCTCTGCATCACAGGATTGGTAACTTCAATACCGTCTTTCCCTGCGGTGCCTGTAGCTAGCGAAAACGCCAAGAACACGCCACCGATAACAACAATCGGAATAAAATAAGAAACACCGGTATTAAATGCCTTGATCAGATCTTTTCCTACCGTACTTAGAGCCGAAGGTTTCTTGTCCTCTACCATAATCTCTCCTCTCGACAAACGTGCATAAAAACAGTTACAACTACGAAACTTCTAAAAGAATCGTTTCACCAGCTACCAAATAAAAGCTACTGAATCAGAGCCACCACCTGATCGATTACCTTTGCAGGATCGGCGATGGCAAGTGAAGGATCCAAGGTAAGCACACGACCTTCATCGCGCTTCTCGTCAAAACGCTCATCCCCTTCAATGCCAATGGCAATGGCGAGAAAAACGGCATCGGCTTCGGCGATTTCTTCTTCCTCAAGTTCATTCTCGATACCATAGCCGCCCTGAGCTTCCACCTTGTACTCAAAACCTCGGCGCTCGCACTCCTTTTCTATGGCCTCTTTTGCCATCCAGGTGTGAGCAATCCCGACGGTGCAAGCACAAACTGCGACAACTTTCATAACGAACTCCTCTCCCGCAAACAGTCCGCATCACAACGCATAGTGCGATACGCTTCACCATCACGTACTGTCACTTTGACTTTGAATATAGTTTTATGGAAGCAAATTTCGGCAAACGTTCTCATGACCTCGTGATATACTGTTTTTTGTTAAACGTTTTATCAACATCTAATACTGCGGAATCACAGCTTGAGATTTATTTCAAGTATAAAGTTGTAAATTCGGCGAGGCGCTATCACTAAGTCTCTGGATGATAGGAGGATACATGAGTCGCATAACTATCATCGACGTTGCTAAAAAGGCCGGAGTTTCCACGGCAACGGTATCAAACTATCTCAACGAACACTATGAGAAGATGGCACCGAGCACTAAAGAATCAATCAGAAAAGCTATCGAGATGCTTGGATATATTCCCAGTGCGCAAGCTCAGGCACTCACGGGCAAAAGCACCGGCATCATTGCGGTTCTTATCCTCGACAACACCAACGCATGGGCTGCACAGCTTACACGGGGTATCGAAGATGCGGCGCTTGCTGCCGGTTATCACACCGTCATCTGCAACTCACGATTTAATCCTCAAACGGAGTCGGCTTGGGTTGAAAAGATGCTCTCCATTGGCGTAGACGGTCTCTTAATCCAACCAACAAATCAATTCCGAGCACTTGACCGACGAATCACCAAGGTTAAAAGACCCGTTGTATATTATGACTGCGACTTATTTGACTTCAATACCAGCTGGATCAAATCCAATCTTTATGACGGAGTGTACTCCGCAATTTCTCAGTGTATCGAACAGGGCTATGAAAGTTTCATAGCCATCGGCGGCGAACCAACGGGCCGAACGCGGACGGAACGCGAATCCGGCTTTGCGGATGCCCTTTCATCTGCCGGATTTACCTATGAACGTTTGACCGTCGATAGTTCCCACCTGCAGCGCTCTCAAATCGCCGCCTGGTTGAAAGGTCACCTGTATCCTGCGCGGCGCACGCTGATCTACGTGCCCAATCAATGGGCGCTGCGTGACGTCTACCTTACCATTATTGAGCAGGGCTATATGATCCCCGAACGAGTCGGGCTTCTCGGGTTCAATAATACGGACTGGACAGATCTCACCCAATACCCGATTTCAACCATTATCGAACCGGTCTATGAGGAAGGCCATCTTGCCTGTGAAATGCTCTTGCACCAATTAAGAGATCCGGAGACTCCTCCAGTTCAAAAGGTCCTTCCATGCACGGTAAGGTGGCTGAGTTCTACGGTATAAACTAAGTGGACCTGTGAGGTAGATCTGCCAAGCTGTGATGTACTTCTTGTGACCTGTGATGTACTTTTCTGCTTCAAAACAGGGGGCTGTGATGTACTTTTGGCG